>Ga0224506_10000140_pt1 | contig 71381 bp, 76 predicted proteins | sample SF_Jan12_sed_USG_2_FD_169108 | JGI IMG/M metagenome (GOLD analysis project Ga0224506, IMG submission 169108) | Sediment microbial communities from San Francisco Bay, California, United States - SF_Jan12_sed_USGS_8_1 | ecosystem: Environmental > Aquatic > Marine > Sediment | place: USA...
TTAACTTAATATAAGGAAATTCGAGACCGATCACATTGACATTTGATAAAGGATCATTAATTCTAGTTGATTATACTGCAAAAGTAAAAGATACTGAAGAGATTTTTGATACCACTATTGAAGAAGATGCAAAAAAACATTCTATTCATGAACAAAATGTCAAATATCAACCAAAACTAGTTTCTATTGGAGAAGTTTCTTATCCTGTTCTAAAAGGACTTGAAGAGGCCCTTGCAAAAACAGCAGTGGGAGATAAACTTACAGTAGAAGTAACACCAGACAAAGGTTTCGGTGAAAGAGATTCTGGAAAAGTTAGAATGATTCCTATTCGAAAATTAGGAGAAGATGCAGAAAAAGTAACAGTTGGTGATACAATTGAAGTTGATAACAAAAGAGGAATTATTCGTTTTATTGGTTCTGGCAGAGTTCAAGTTGACTATAATCACAGATATGCAGGAAAAACAATTTTGTTTGATGTTAATGTCATCAAATCACTTGATTCTCCAAATGATAAAATTGATGGAATTCTCAAAAATAGATTGCCTGTTGAGGATACAAAAATTGCATTTGACTTAAAGGATAAAGAAGTAAGCATTACAATTCCTGAAGAAATTTTACGTGCTGATGGACTACAAATAATGAAACATTTTATTCAGTTGGATATTTTCAAATTTGTTCCTACTTTAGAAAAAGTTAGTTTTGTTGAAACACATATCAACAAACAAGCTCAAACAAAAAAACCTGAAACAAAAGAAAAAACTCCTGAACAAAAAACCGCTTAAATTACTTTAGTACTCTTTGCAAGATTTTTAGCTCTTCTTTCTGTCATATCAATTTCTTTTAGAATTGTATATCTTTCTGGTCGTAAATCTTGTGCAATCATTAATGCATCCACTACTTGTTCTGGAGTTACACCAATTTGTTTTGCAGTAGTTGGAGCGCCTACATCTTTTAATGTTTTAATGATCTCTTTCCAGTTTTGTCCTTGAAGTTTTGCAATCATAATTGCACCCAATCCACATTTTTCACCGTGCAATCCTTTGCCTGGTGCAATTTTGTCTAATGCATGTGAAAAAAGATGTTCTGCACCTGAACATGGTCTGCTACTTCCTGCAATACATGATGCAACTCCTGCACTAATCAAAGCTTCAACTATTACTCTTGCATCTAAACCTTTCTTAGCATATTGACTAGATTGTTCCATAACAATTTCTGCACTCATAATTGCTAAATTAGCTGAATATCTTCCATAATATTCTCCTGTTTTATCTCGTCCTAGTTTCCAATCTTTAACAGCACTGATATTTGCTACTAAATCTCCACATCCGCTTGCAAGTAATCTTAATGGTGCTTTTTTGATGATGTCAATATCTACAAAAACACCTAATGGTGCAGATGCAACAATTGAATGAGGTTTATCACTTTTTATAGAAACAAATGGACTAGCTATTCCGTCATGTGAAGCAGCTGTTGGTACACTAACAAATGGAATATCCAAATTAAAAGCAACCATTTTTGCTGTATCTACAGAACGACCGCCACCTATTCCTGCAATAATATCACTATGATCTTTTTTTACATCCATCTGAATTTTTTTCAAACTGCTGAATTGATTATCTTTTGATATATGCCAAACAAATTTGATTTTTTTATTTTCTAATGATTTTTCAATTTTTTGTCTGAGAATTTTTTTTACATGAATTCCCGAAATTAACGATACTTTCTTAGGCTTGATTAAATCTTGTAGAAATCCTGCAAATTCATTAATGTTCTTTTCACCCACAACAATTTGTCTAGGTAATTCCATTGTGTGTGAATCCATGCGATCTTGATTTTTTCTCATTATTTATGATTTCAATGGATCAAAAAGTTATTTAAAAGGGATAGATTCACTTCACATTATCTTAGTAGGTGTATTTTGTCAAATAACGTTGAAGAAAAAATTTTGCATGGGACTACCACTGTAGGTATCAAGACTAAGGACGGTGTCGTATTATGTGCTGATATGAGAGCCAGTGCAGGCTATTTTATCGCTAATAACAATACCATGAAAATTCAACAAATTGATCAACATGCAGGACTAACATTGGCAGGCGGTGTTGCAGACGCACAAAATATTGTAGATATTTTACGTTATCATTCTAATCTTCACAGAGTTAAAAAACAAGGTTCCATCTCAATTCATTCACTAGCAAGACTTTGTTCATTAATTTTCCATCAAAATAGAGGATATCCCTTCATGGCAGATATCTTGCTTGGAGGATATGATGAAAATGGTCCTTCATTATTTAATGTCGATATGTTTGGTTCAGTTGAAGAGAAATCATATGTTACAACTGGTAGCGGTTCTCCAGTAGCTTATGGTTTACTCGAAGAAGAATATAGAGAAGATCTTACTATTGAAGAAGCAAAACAAGTAGCTCTACGAGCTGTTAAAGCCGCAATTGTTAGAAACATTGGTACAGGCGATGGAATCAACATCGCAATTATGGACAAAGATGGTTTCCGTCTATTAACCGATGAACAAAAAAAAGCCGTCATCGAACTTTAGTGATTTAATGCAAAGAAAACAACAATCAAAAGAATTACCTCCTACTAGCCAGAATATAATGGCCACCATACTGCAAAGTATACCTAAAGAAGCGAGTGTTACTAAGATAGAATATGAAGGACCAAGAATTGCTCTTTATACAAACTCTCCTAGATATCTGATGGAAAATAATGATACCATTTCAAATCTTGTAAATATAATTAAAAAAAGAATTGTTGTCAGAACTGATGAATCTATTAGAAAACCTGAAGATGAAGCTAGAAAAATCTTAGCAGATTGTGTTCCAAAAGAAGCAAAGCTAGAAGGAACTATTTTTGATACAGCAACTGGTGAAGTATCAGTTGAAGCAAAAAGACCTTGGCTATTACAAAGGAATGCTAAAGAATTCAATCATGCAGAAGTTACTGAGAAAATAGGCTGGAGATTACGTATCAGAAAATCTACCACCATTCCTTCACGTACAATTCAAACAATTAATGCAACTCTAAAGCAAGCATCAATGGAAAGAAGCAAACAGCTTAAACAGGTAGGTGATGAAATTTTCAGATCTAGATTATCTCAAAGAACAGAGGTGTCACTTTATACTCTTGGTGGATTTGGCCAAGTAGGAAGATCCTCATTATTATTATCAACTCCTGAAAGTAAGATCCTAATTGATTGTGGAATTAACCCTGGTGCACGATCTCCTATGGATGCATTTCCAAGATTGGATTCTCTAAACATAACATTAGATGAACTTGATGCAATAGTTATTGGACATGCACACTTGGATCATACTGGATTCTTGCCAACACTTTGTAAATATGGGTATAAAGGACCAATATATTGTACTGAGCCAACACTTCCAATGATGAATTTGATTCAGTTAGATGCAATCAAAGTAGCTTCTGCTCAGGGTAGAACTCCAATTTATTCAGAACGAGATGTAAAACAGATTATGAGACAAACAATTACTTTACCATATGGAACTGTAACTGATATTTCTCCTGATATCAAACTTGTACTTGCAAATGCAGGTCATATATTAGGCTCAGCTTTATGCCACTTCCATATTGGAAATGGTGATCATAATTTTGTTTATTCTGGTGATATTAAATTTGGAAAAAGTATTCTGTTTGAAGCTGCTAGTTGGAATTTCCCAAGAGTAGAAACATTATTGATCGAAAGTACATATGGTCTTAAAGAAGACATTCAACCAACTAGACAAGAAGTTGAATCTGCTTTCATTAATGCAGTAAACAACACTTTAGCAGATGGTGGCAAAGTTCTGATTCCAATTCCTGCTGTTGGACGTGCACAAGAAATCATGATGGTAATTGATCATTATATGAAATCTGGAGAAATGGTTGAAGCACCTGTATTTACAGAAGGGATGATCTCAGAAGCATCAGCAATACATGAATCATACCCAGAATATCTTGCAAGGGAATTAAAACAAAAGATTTTGGAAACTGATGATAATCCATTTGATTCAGAATATTTTACTAATATTGAACATGCCGATGCTAGGGAAGAACCTATAAGAGATAATTCTCCATGTATAATATTAGCAACATCTGGAATGCTTGAAGGTGGACCTGTTTTAGAATATTTCAAAAATATTGCACCTGATAAAAAGAACAAGGTTCTATTCGTTTCATATCAAGTAAACGGAACTTTAGGACGAAGAGTTCTAGATGGCTCAAAACAAGCAACTATGTTAGGTAAAGAAGGTAAAGTTGAAGTTGTTTCAATAAACTGTGGCGTAGAAAAATTAGATGGTTTCAGTGGTCACAGTGATTATAATCAGTTAATGTCATTTGTACAAAGACTAAGACCAAAACTTCGTCGTGTATTAGTTAATCATGGAGAACGTAAAAAATCAGAAAATCTTGCTATGAACATTAGACGAATGTATAAAGTTCCTGCACACTATCCACAAGTTCAAGAAGCTATAAAATTATTTTAGATCGTATTCTGGTTTCCAGATCTTTATACTAGATGGGGCAACAATAATTCTCTCTTCTCCCAATCTTGCAATTTCTGCATTAGCTGCTTTTGCAATAGAATACAATTCTTCTACTACTTTACGAAGTTGTTCCACATCTTTTTGTGCTAGTGGTGTAACTCTCAAAATCAAAATCATATCTTTTTTGATGTCTTCTTTAATAGAATGAACATCGCTAATATCTCGAATCGTTATAGCCTTCAGATATGTTGGATTTTCTTGTTTTTGCATCCTTGTTGAAAATGAGATCTACTTCCTCAAAAACTCTTCCTTCATTTACGCTGATTTTTAAAAAATTTCACGCCTACATTCTAAATTTAATGTAAGATTGTTCTTTTGCACATTCTGAACTAATTTCTTGTATTGAATCTCCATTTTTGACAGAAACAATACTATGTTCAGTTTCTGGTGCATCAGAATATCTTAGAGTTACAGCTGATGCAAATTGTATGTGGGATTTTGCATTCTTACCACGTAAAATTGAAACCGGTCCGACATAATCTCTAGCTTCAAGTAAAATATCTCCTGGCAAGGCTAATGCTTTTATCATTTCATTTTCATCTTTATTTCTTCCAACAACAAATTTTGTTTCTTCATCCAATCTGAAATGTCTTCCAATTTTTAGTAAATCTATTTCATTGATTGACGGGGTTTCAACATGATCAAACAAATCTTTAGCTTTAATTCCAAATTGTGGTTCTGTTAACAAACAACCACCTCCTGCATTTGGAGGATTTTCAATTCCATATTCTTTAGCCATTTGCATTTGAGTCCTTCTTGTTCTACCTCTAATCATTCCAAGATTTTCTCTTTTAATCAAACCATCTTTTTCGGCATCAGTTGCTGGTAATAATCCTGCAGATAATGGTCTAACAATTTTTCCTTTCAAATTTGATTCCTTTTCAATAAGATGTAATGCTGGTTCATGTTGACTCATTGGACGTTGTCCTAAAACTTCTCCTGAAATAATAAATTCTGCACCGATTTCTTCCATGTGTTTTTTTGCTGCATCAAACATCATTGTTCTACAGTCAACACATGGATTAAATCCTGCCCCAATTCCATGTTTTGGATGTTTTAACATCTCAATATACTCATCACCAAGATAAACTGTTTTTAAATTCACATTAAGATCATCAGCTCTTTCTCTAATTTCAAATCCACATCCTCTTCCACAATCAAAATCACAAAAAGGAGTTTTAATTGCAACAGCTGAAACATCAAATCCTTGCTCTTGCATCATTCTTACTGCAAGTTGACTATCTAGTCCTCCAGATAGTAATGCCACTACTTTTTTCTTTTCTTTTTCTTCAGCCATTGCGATCTAATTCAATTTTCCATATACAAACTTTACATCATACATAAATTGAGAATTGTAGATATTTCTTTATGAAGCAACGCAGAAAGAATCTTCTAAAATATGCTAAAAAAATTGATTGTGATACACTGGTTACATTTGAGCCTGAAAACCTGTTTTATATGACTGGATTTTGGGGTGAGGCAATTGGATTACTTGAAAAAAATGGAAAAACTACCATCATTGCTCCTGAACTAGAAGTTGAAAGAGCAAAAGAAGAATCTGAAGACTGTGATGTGATTACTGCTGAACGTGGTGAAGGTTTGATTTCATATTTGATTAAAAAAATTAAGAAAAATCAAGTATGTACAGATTGCCAAAATTATTCTACCATGATGTCTCTAAAAAAATCAGTTCCAACAATAAAATCCTCTACTGAACCATTTTACAATTCACGTATCATAAAAGATGAAAAAGAAATACAAATTCTCAAAAAAGGATCAAAGATCATAGATGAAATGTTCCAAATCTGTTCAAAGAAGATGAAAGTAGGCCAAAAAGAATCTGAATTACAAACAATTCTCATGACATATGCAATGGAACAGGGAATGTTTGATACTGGATACAAATCTACACTTAACCCGCTAATAGTTGCTGGAGGTCCAAACGGTGCTCTTCCACATGCACAAGTAACTAGTAGAAAATTTAAAAAAGGTGATCTTGTAGTTACTGATCTTACATTAAGATACAAAGGATATGTTTCTGATGCAACAAGAACTTTTGCAATTGGAAAAATTTCCTCAGATGCAAATGAGGCATATGAAATTGTAAAAGAATCCCAAAGACTTGGACTAAAAGCTGTCAAACCAAATGTTGATTGTAAAGATGTAGATTCTGCATGTAGACAATACATTGAAGATCAAAATTATGGTAAATATTTTATACATTCAACAGGTCATGGAATTGGTTTAGAAGTACATGAATTACCAACAGTTTCTTACAGAAGTAATACAAAATTAAAAGAAAACATGGCAATTACTGTAGAACCAGGAATCTATATTCAAAATAAATTTGGAATTAGGATTGAGGATTCACTCATTGTAAAAGAGCAACCAATTATAATGCACAAATTTACCAAAGATTTAGTCACAGTTTAAGGCTAATCGTAATAGTTTACTAAATCAATAATGTGTTTTGCTTCTGAATTATTTGATGTAATTTCTTCTGAACTTGCATTAACATTCCAATCATAATTTATTTCTCCCTTATGAGATTTAAAATTAAAAATTATTTTATATTCTTCAGAGTTTAGCTTTGTTACAGTTAGATCTAATATAGTTTTTTTATGATCAAAAATTTTCTCATCAGGATATTCTTCATTAATTTTATTCTCTAATGCCTCAAAGACAGTTAGTCCATCATTATTTGGACCATTATATTTCATCAAAATATCTACAATCTGTTGCTCTTCAGCTGAAAATTCTGGCAAACTTTTTTCCAAAGTTCCTTTTGTCATTTCAGGTATTACAAAAACTACCAACATTGCGATCAAAGCAAGGTAAATTGGAGCTCTCTTTTTGAGAAATGATTTGAAATCATTCTTTTTTGGTTTGCTCTCTTCTTTCTTTTTCTTGTCTTTTGCCATTTCTCTTAATTTTCAGTATTTTGCAGTTAAAATTAAAACTTCCCAAGGAAATATGATTGTTCCATCTCTTTTTGTGTATGGTTTTGTGTTATGCCTTACCATATCTCTGAGTTCTTTTCTCTGAGACTTTTCTAATTTGTCCAGTTTTTCTTTTACTGGCATTGCAATATATCTCAAATAATTTTTCCAATATTGCTCAAATGTACCAGAACTGTAGGGAAAATCATAATCATTTACTTTGATTTTTAAAAACCCTGCTTTTTTTATCTCATCTTTGAGTTGTTTTTTTGTTCCAAATCTATCAAAATCTGGAGTACCTGGAGGTACATAATCTGGAATAAACTGAGTTACTGCCTCAAAAATACAATCGAAATATGGCACTCTATTAGGATGCCCATGAACTGAAATGCCTAATTTTCCATCTTTTTTGAGGCTATTTTTCATGTTTTTTAGAGCCTTTTGAGAATTTGGAAAAAAAAACAGTGCGTATTGACATGTTATAATATCAAATTTTTCTTTGAATGAAAAATTTTCTGCATCAGCATTCACAAACAAGAGATTTTGAGATTTTTCATTCCATTTTTTTGCAATCTTTATTGCACTAGTTGATGTATCTGCACCAATAACATACCCTGCTTTTCCTACCTTTTGTTTTAATAACTTAGTAACAACACCTGTTCCACTTGCAACATCCAAAACGTGATCACCTTTTTTGATTTCAAGTAATGAAACTAGTTTTTTTGTACTTTGAAATGGACCTTTACTAGCTGTAGCCCATCTTTTATGATATCGTGGAGCAACCTCATTCCAAATTTTCATATTTCGTTTTTTGTATTCAGATGATTTTGTTCTCAATCTTCTCTAAATTCCTTTAAATCTGATTTTAATGTTCTTCCGGTCTCATGATAATATCTATGTTCTATCTCTTTGAGTTTTTCAGATAGTTTGATACTATCTGTATTTTTCTTTTTTTGTTTGATGATAGTCTCTTTGTATTGTGAAATTAATTTTCTAATATCAGAATTTTTCATTTTATTTTCATTTCAATTTCTTTTCTGATAAACTTTACAATTTTTTCTTTTTTCTTCCAACCAGATGCAATAACTTTTTTTCTATCCACAAAAAATACTTGGTTATAATTTGTGTTTTTTTGATATTTTTTACCTATATCATTTGCAATAATAATATCTGCACCAGAATCTTTCATCTTTTTTTGTGCAGATTTGATTAACGCATTTTTTGTTAGATTAGTTTCTGCTTTGAATCCAATCAAAAATGTATCTTTTTGTAATTTTTTTACCTGATCAATGATTTTTGGAGCCTTTTTGAGCCTGATTACCAGTGATTCTTTGTCGCTTTTTATCTTAGATTTTGATGTGTTTTGAGGTGTATAGTCTGAAGCTGCTGCTGCCATAATTACAATATCATATTTTTTCTTTAATTCTTTTTTTGTTTCATCAAGCATTTCTTTGTTTGTTGTAACATTAATTATTTTGACACCTGATGGTGGTTTTTCATTTGCAGGACCATAGATTAGAGTCACTTTAGCACCTGCAGAAATCAATTCAGATGCCAAAAGGGATCCTGTTTTTCCAGAACTCAAATTTGTAATAATTCTAACAGGATCAATGTATTCTATTGTAGGCCCTGCAGTCATTAACACTTTTTTATTTTTTAATACAGATGAAAATCCAAATTTATTTAAGACAAAATCTAAAACGTCTTCAGGTTCAGGAGATTTTGCTTTACCTTCTATCATTTTAGGGGAAAGAAATTCAATTTTGTTTTTTAAAAATTTTATATTCTTTTTTACTGCAGAATTTTCATACATTGATACATGCATTGCAAGACACATCAAAATAGGAATTTTTGAACCAAATCCTACTGTGAGTACTGTTGATACTGGCGTATCATCAATTCCATTGGCCAATTTTCCTAGTGTATTTGCAGTTGCAGGATATACTATTATCAAATCTGATTGATTGTAATCTGCTAATCTTATGTGTTCTAATTCTCCTGTAAGTTTTGTTATCACTTCGTTACCTGTTGCCCATTTGAAATATTCTGGCTGAACTAATTTTGTAACTGCATTACTTGTCACACATTTTACATCTGCACCATGTCTCATTAGTAATCTTGCTAGTTCAATTGCTTTGTATGCAGCAACACTTCCTGCTACACAAAGTACAATACGTTTTCCAGATAATTCTACTCCATGTGAACTGACAATGTCTAGTGACGGATGATCTTTTTTCTTTATTTTCTTTTTAACTACCAATTTGTTCACGTAATTTCTTTAATTCCTCATCATTCATAGAAAATGAATTTTCTTTAGTAGGAAATTGCCCTGATTGTACATCTTTTTTATAATCTTTAAGTGATCTTACAATATCTTCAGATAAATTCATGTATCTTTTAGCAAACTTTGGTTTAATTTTATCATACATGCCTAGCAAATCTTGAACAACTAACACCTGTCCATCACAATTTACTCCTGAGCCAATTCCTATAACTGGTACATTTACTGTTTCAGAAATTATTTGAGCAACTTCATGACTAACCATTTCTATTGTAATGCTGAAAACTCCTGCTTCTTCAAGTTCTTTTGCATCTTCAATTAACCTCATCGCAGTTTCTTTGGTTTTTCCCTGAACCTTGTAACCTTCTGAAAGCATTGTAGTCTGAGGTTGTAATCCAATATGACCCATTACAGGAATTCCGACATCTACAATTGCACTAATTGTTTCAGTCATTATTGAACCGCCTTCAAGTTTTACTGCATCTGCTCCTGCTTTAATCAATCTTCCAGAATTGTTAATTGCGTTTTCAATACTTGCTTGATATGACATGAATGGTAAATCAGATACCAATAAGGAATTTTTTCTTGCTCTACTTACAGCTTCTGTAAACATGCACATTTGATCCATAGTTACTGGAATTGTATTTTCATATCCTAGCATCACCATTCCAGCACTATCTCCAACTAACAACACATCAATTCCTGATTTATCGCATAATGAAGCTAAAGTATAATCATAACTTGTAATTACCGAAATTTTCTTTTTCTCTTTTTTCATATTGATGATATCTTGAATAGTTTTATGCAATCTTGGCTCTCCTTGATAAATTATTTTTTATTTGTATGACATTATTCCTAAGATTTTTTTTATTGTCAAAATTCTTAATAATTTTTAGAAGTGTTTTTTGATTCTCTTTTGATAATTTTTTTGATTCTGCTATTAACAAATCAATTGCTCGTGTTACGTTATCTACAATTGTAATGTTGGCAGTTTCTGAAGTTCTAGAAAGGGGATTTAGATCAAATGTGATGACTGTTTTTCCTGCTTTTCTAAGTGCCATTGTTCTATCACCATCTTCTAATGGAACTACCACTACATCTGCTACAAAAATACCATCCTTATCTACAATTCTTCTTGCTGAATCAATGCCTGGAAGTTTCTTTGATGAAGTAATTTTTGAGCCTAACACTTCTTTTGCACCGTTTTTTTTGAGAGTTTTGATAATTGCTTGTTTTCTTTTTTCATTTGTATAAAATAGATTTACTTCTAATTTTGCTTTAACTTGTTTAGATAGTCTTACAATTTCTTTTGGACATAATGCTGCTATATTTCCATTTACAGATATGACAGGCATTTTTGCTATTAGTAATTGTGCTGCAGCAGCTCTAATAGCTTGTAATGCATCTTTACCTGTTTTCTCTCCTAAAAGATAATCAAAGGCTTCTCCTCTCCCTTGAGCCAAAAGACCTTCTTTTGCAACTAATCCATTATCAAACCCATCAACGAGCTTTTCACGAATTAATAATGATTTAGCTCTTGGATGAGATTTAGGAATTAAAGACATAATTTCTGATTAATTGTTTAGAACTCTTGCTCCATTACGATCTAATTCTGATTTAATAATTATTCCATCAGGATATTTCTCTAATATTTTTAAAACCTTGGTTTCAATTTTTTGTGGAATCATTGAAAAAATTGTTTCACCAAAAAGTGCAATTCCACATTTGATATTATTTTCAGATAATTCTTTAACTATCTTTTGCATTCTTGGAGTCATAACATCTACATATTTTGCAAATTCTAATGACATGTCTTGAAAATGTTCATAATTTTTTGATTCTAATAATCTGTTTACCATTTTTCCTCCCAGTCCATTGATTTGAGATAATCGTTCTTTGATGAATTTATTTGTAGATATTGGAGAAAAACAAATCATGATAACAGAAATTTTATCTGTAGCAATTTTTTCGACTTGACCTATTCCTGGTGCACCTGGTTTTACACGAATTTCAAATCCACCATGATATGATGCTAAAACATCTCCTAATCCAGTTTTACAACTTACCTCTGCATTATGAGCAATTTGTCCTATGGTTGTTTTATCTAATTTTGTATTGAGTGCTTTATCTAATGCAAATGACAATGATAATGCAACTGCACTGCTAGATCCTAAACCGTATCCTACTGGAATTGATATTTCATGTTTAATATCAAAAAACTTTGTTGAAAATTCTCCTAATTTTAAAAACTCATTTAATACATATTCTGAAACATCTGTCTTGTCTGCCTGATATCCTTTTGTTGTGATTTCAAAATTTGATTCTTGATTTTCTATTTCTTGAACATTAACTGTAGTAGTAACTCCCTCTTTAATTGAAAATCCTGCTCCAATAGAACCTAAATTCTCCAAATCTCCCTGCTCATCTTCCAAATGTGCTTTGAAAAAACCTGTGATATGTGCAGGACAAAATGCTGTTGCTTCCATTGATCTGAGTTTAAATTTTACACAAAATATAAGAATATGGCTTAAATTAATTATATTAGTATAAATTGACTAAATTCATTCGACGCCTACAAAGAATTGGAAGTAGTATCTTAGTTTCTTTACCTAAGGAATGGGTAGATGCAAACAATTTGGATAAAAGCAGTCAAGTTGAAATTGAAACTGGTCAAGACAGTATTTCAATCTCTGCAAACAAAGAAATTAGACCTACAAAAGAACTTGTAATCTCGTATCCATTACCTAAAGAAGAAAATATTGTAGCTAATATCACAGGGGCTTATCTTTTGGGATATGATGTTATAGTAATTAATTCAAAATCAATTATTCCTGGTAAAGACAGAGAAGAGATCCGTAATTCTATGAGACGTTTGGTTGGCATGGAAATAATTGAAGAGGATGCATCTCATATTAACATGCAGTTTCTTTTGGATGCAACAACTCTTAATCCAGCAAAAATTCTAAAACGAATGAGCTCTATAGCACTAGGAATGTATGATGATGTATTAAATGGATTAATTTCAGATGATAAATCAAATTTACAAACATTATCAAAACGTGATGTTGAAGTAAATAGACAATATTTTCTACTTGTACGTTTAATTCGAAGTACTTTAGTTGATAAGAGATTATCCAATGTATTTAATTTAGAAAATATCGATGTATTAGATTATAGAGTTGCAGCAAATGTCCTTGAAAATGCTGGTGATTCTATTGTAGAGTTATCTGAGTTTATTTTCAATTTTTCTTTATCAGAAGAATATTCAAAAAAAATCTATGATGTAGTAATAGATTTCAATAAAGTTGCTGAAAAATCCATTATTGCATTTACAAAACCAGATAGATTATTAGCTATCGAAGCTATATCTATGCATAAACAATATGAAGAAAAACTTAGTTTATTGCGAACTTCATTAGGAAATAAAAAACAAATTACGTTAGATTTTCTAGATTTGATATATATGTTTGAAAGAATTGCACAGTCTTGGGCAGATGTTGCCGATCTTGTACAGCCTATTTACAATAAATAATTAGTATAATTTTTTCTTTGTAGCATATGCTAAAATCGCACATATTGTTTTTGAATCTTGAATTTTACCTGACTTTATCATTGACAGGGCTTTTTTGAAATCCATTTTTACTACTGATAAAATTTCATCCTCATCAAGTTTTAAATCCGATATTTTTTTTAATCCTGAGGCTACAAAGCAATGGATAATCTCGGCATTATACCCAATTGAGGGATAATATGTAATGAGAGGAGTCATTTTTTTTGCTCTATATCCTGTTTCTTCTTCTAATTCTCTAAATGCACATTTTATTGGCTCTTCTTTTTTCTCTAATGTTCCTGCAGGAATTTCTAAAACATAACCATGTGGATATCTATGTTGTTTTACTAGTATTATTTTTTTTTCTTCATCAAAAGCTAGCATTGCTGCAGCACCTCTATGTTTGATATATTCTCGTTTAACTTTTCTACCTTCTATTTTTCCATCATAAACGCTAAGACCTAATATTTTTCCTTCATAGATCTTTGTTTCTTTCATATAGTATGCTGAAAATTGTTATTATTTAATTTGTTTGATATGTTAAATGTAATTTTGGAGATTTTCTAAAATTATTAATAGCTTCTTCAATCCATTTTACATAAAATGAAATCTTTTTTGGAATGAACAAATCAGCTGATTTTATATTTTGAATATTCCTTACTTTTTGTGTTAATTCATCCATTTTGTAAATATTATTACTATACATAAACAGAACAATTTGATTTTTTGCTACAAAGGGAATTTGCAAGTATGATTCAGAAAATGAATTATTGAGATTTCCTAAAGTTTCTTTAAGATCTCCTTCTATCCATGTTAATATGGCATGAGGAATAAAATCTTCAATTTTTTTAGGGTCATAAACTAATGTGAATTGAATTCCATCATTTCCATACAATTTTTCAATACATCTTGTTATTGTTTTTGTTGACATTCCTGTATTTCTTGCAATTTGTTCTATTCTTTGTCTAGGATCTTTGATTAGCTCTTCTAAAATCTCTAAATCTGTTTTTGTAAGATTTGAATCATATCCTGGATTTTCTGCTTCAAAAATTGATAAAACTCTGACATCTTTCATTAATTTTTTTGCTAACTCTATTTTTTGTTCCATGTTCTCTTTTACAGAAATGCCACAAACCGTTACTCCTCCAACACATGGAACAACAAAATACGGTTCTCCTACAAGACTAGCTTGCTCTAAAATTTCTTTTGTATTTTCACCTGATACAACAAAGTACAAGACACCATAACCCAAAACAGGAGGTTCAACTTTGATGAAAAATTCTTCAATAATCTTCTTTGCCTGCATTTTTCTAATTCTAGCTCTTACTGCTCCTCCGGAAATTCCTAATTCTATGCCTATTTGCCTGTCTGATTCTCTACAATTATTTAATAATCTAGTGAGGATTTTCATATCTAAATTGTCCATTTTATCACCTATAATGACTCCTATGACTATAAAAATTACTAATATGATATAAAATTGTCTATACTGTTAGCACTATACATAATAGACATTAAATATTAGACTATTTGACTTATTTTATGGATTATCGATTAAAACTAGCAAAACGAATGCTCTTCAATAAAAAAGGCAGTTTGATTGGGGCTGTATTAGCGGTAACAATTGGAATTTTAGTTATTCATGTAAACTTTGTAATTTTTCAAGGATTGTTTGATGCAATAGTTAGAGACATCAGTGATTATAGAAATGGTGATATTCTTGTAACTGACGAAGCTGACTTCATAGATAAATCCGATTTGTCAATTGTAAACTGGTTTGAAAGAATTCCATATGTTGATGCGGCAACACCTCGGCTTTCATCGACGGCTGAAATGAATATGACTAAAAACGGGAAATTAATCGAAGAAACAAGAATTCCAATAGTTGGAGTTGATCCATTTCGTGATATATTAGCATCAACTGTACATGAAACAGTTTCTGAAGGAAGTTATGTATTTTCAAGAAATTCAATTGTTTTAGGAACCTCTGTAGCAGAAGATCTTGGAGGAGCTCAAGTTGGAGATAGTGTCAAAGTTCTTGTAGTTGATAGATGGGGACAAGATCAAATTAGGAGATTTACTGTTTCTGGAATTGCTAAATCTCCTGGAGGTCAAGGATTTGATTACACTGCAGTTGTACATATTGATACTTTACGTGATATGATGAATAGACATGGGGACACAGGTTCATTTATGGTAAAACTAAATGATCCTTCTAAAGCATTTGAGGTAAAAGAATTCTTTTTACGTTCATTTCCAAATGATGATTTTCTTGCAGAAACAATAGAAGAATCAGCAGAACAACAGCTTGCTGGTTTTAGATCTGGAATTGCAATGATTAACATGATCGGATATTTTGGAATGATGTCATCTGCATTTGCAATTGTAACAATTCAGATGATGTTAGTTAATGGAAAAACAAAAGAAATTGGTGTAATGAGAGCAATCGGGGCTAAAAGAAAAGACATTCTAATTATCTTTATTTTTCAAGGTATGATAATCGGAGCAATCGGAGCTGGAGTAGGAACAGCTGCAGGTTTAGGGTATACTGTATATGCAAAAGAGACAAAGATGTCATTTAACAATAGTTTGCCTCTAGAAGTTAGTTACAATTGGGAAAAAATCATCCAAACTGCCTTGACTTCATTTGCTTTGGCCATCATTGCATCACTATATCCGTCGTATAGAGCTACAAAGCTGTTACCTGTGGAGGCGATGAGAACTGTCTAGTGTACTTGAGGTAAATAATCTCAGTAAAATTTACGGAGAAGGTGATAATCAAGTAAAAGCTCTTGATAATATTTCATTTACAATTAAGCAAGGAGAATTTGTATTAATTGTTGGAAGTTCTGGTTCTGGTAAATCCACGTTACTAAACATGATTGGATTATTAGATTCTCCAAGTAATGGAGAAATTTTCATTGATGGAACAAACACCACATCACTTGGAGATGATCAAATTTCTTCATTTAGAAATAAAAAATTAGGATTTATTTTTCAATTTTCTAATTTACTTACTGATCTTTCAGTTTTAGAAAATGTATTACTACCAATCCAAATTGCAGGATCAAGTAACACTGCTGAAAAAGATGCTAGAGATTTGTTAAAAGCAGTTGGACTAGAAGACCAAATCAGTAAACGTGCAAATAAAATATCTGGTGGCCAAGCTCAAAGAGTTGCTATTGCAAGAGGATTAATCAATAAACCTTCTATAATATTAGCAGATGAACCAACTGGTAATCTTGATTCAATAACATCTCAAACTATAGTAGAATTAATGAAATCAATGGCAAAAAAACTCAATCAAACATTCATTATCGTTACACACGATAGAGAACATTTTGGTAATGTTGACAGAGTAATTACAATTAAAGATGGTAAAGCATTTGAGGGCGATCAACCATCAGAAATGGAGATTGTTACAAAATGAGTTCTAAAATTATTTTATTATTATTTTCAATTGGATTTTTACCACTTGTTTTTGATAATTCTTTTGCACAAATTACCTCTGGAGGATTTGGTCAATCTCCATTTGAAAGAGATTTTGGTGATGTCAAATTTTTAGATGCATACTTTGGTACAATTAATGAAAAAATTGAAGTTGAAGCAGGAGATGAAAATGTTCCATTTACTGTAGTATTGGCAAATGTTGGAACTCAGGATATTACGGGAATTAGAGGTCAGTTATCTTTACCTATGGGTTTTTCCGCATCTGATGGTCCTAGCTCAATTATTCGTGCTGACAGTGACTCAAATTCACTGGCTGGAGAAAATTTCCACATTACATTTTTTGTGAATATTGATAACAATGTCAAGATACAACAATATCCAGGAACTGTAAAAGTTGATTATTCTAGATTAAGAGAATCTGGAGTTAGAACAGCATTTGCTGATTTTGATTTTAAGGTCACTGGAGACAGTGTGATAAATGTTAAAGCACAAGAACCTTTTCTTACATCTTTAACAACAAATAATGTTGTTATTGAGATTTCTAACGATGGAACTGCACCAATCTCTAGCGTAGATATTGTTGCAACAAATACATCTACAGAATTGGCATCTACTTCATCATCAACAACTAATGTTGAAAATGTTGTAATTTTAGAATCAAGCTGGGATATTGGAAATATTAATCCAAAATCATCAAGATATCTTACTGCAACCGTATACGTTCCTGAAACACTAAAGGGTGATACATTAAGAATACCATTATCTATTTCATATTATAATGCGCATGGAGATCTTCATACAATTTCAAAAATTGTTGATTTTTACATCAAAGGACTAATTGATTTAACAATTTTCAATGTTGAAGTGATCAAATTATCTGGTACACAAATGGTGATTGGAGAAATTATTAATGAAGGAAATGAGGATGGATTATTTGGTTTTGTCTCTATCAAACCAAAAGGCGATTCTAATATTAAACAAAGTACTCAATTCATTGATGAAATTGAAGTTGATGCACCTGTACCATTTAATGTTCCAATTGAATTTAACGGTCAACCAAGATATGGGGAACATGAGATTACAATTACAGTTAGATACAAAGATAGTACTAGAGATGAGATATTTCTAACTCAAGATCAAATAATTAATGTTGTCAAGCCATCAAATGATGATGAAAATGAAACTGATCCTGCAATAATCGTAATTCCAATTATTTTGATAGTAGGAATCGCAATTTACATAATTCGTAGGCGTAAAAAAACTGCAATTAAGGCAAGTTAAGAATATAATTTGAATCTAAAATGGAGAAATAAGGAATAACAAAATTGAGATTAACCATTATTGTTCTCATTGTAGTTTTGTCTGTAGGCAGTACAATAATTTCTCTAGGGTTTCTAACATCTCAAAAATACATTGACGTTCCTGAAATTTCTAATCAATATGAAAAATTAGAAAAGTACAAGAACGAACTGGAAAAAATCAATCAACATAATCAACAAGTGCTAAAAGATCTTGAAGAACAAATAAAAAATTCTGACGATGTTCATCTTGATCAGATTAATACAGAAATCAAAATAATAAAACAAGTAATTAAAGAAAATAAAGAAGAACTTGAACAAGTAATTAAAAAATTGTCTCAAATGGAATCTGATCCATAATAATTCTAATTTTCATTTTTGGGAAATTTACATCATAATTATATCATATCTTAAGGGAATATTATTGGGTATGGCAAAGGGTATCTTTCTATTTCTAGCAGGTAGTATTATAGGATTTATCACTACACCTTTACTGTAAGTGCAACAAATAATCTTCCTAAATTCATATAGTTACTAACAATGTGATTGTTGTTGGAAATACATCAAAAATTAACAATTGTTGGATTAGTTTTGTTGGTTGTAACTTTTTTGATTAATTACTATCATCAAGAAAATCATCCTGGCATCGGGTTTAATTATGCATATGTTCCCGGGGTTGTAATGCTAATTGCATTTTCAATTAGTTTTATAATGTTTACAAAAAACCAACTAAAGTAATTTTGATTTATAATTATTAGACAATAAAAGAATACAAAAATTCTCTTTCTAATTTTTTATCTAAAAATTATATTTTTTAAAAGAGACATGCAGAAATCGGTAAGACCATACTAGTTTACAAAATATTTTTCTTATAATCAAAACATGATCTGTTTTTGGCTTTGCGCTGTTGCTAGTGGCTGCCGTAGAATTATAAGCAATTACTTGATCATGCGATCATGCCTGGAGATGAGATTGAAGTTCCAAAGGAATTACGTGAATTTATGCTAGAAGATGCTGAAGAAACATTCCTTGGACAAAAAAATGGCGCAAAAAAACAATACCGTTATGGAAATTTACACATTAGAGAATATGACGATAAATTCTTAATTCATAATGACAAAATAGATCCTAGAAAAGATCCAATAGGTCATTTGGTTTATGATGCACCTGAAGTTTTGGTTGGTTTAGCATGTGCAATCTTTGGAGGTTCAGAAATTACAAAAAAAATAATGAATAAAGATTCAAAAAAATTTACTGTTACTTCTGGATTACTTTCATCAATGATTTCCGGATATGTAGGATATCTAGCTACTAAAAAAATTAAAAATTATTTGGAGTAAATATCATGTCAACTATTAGAACCGTCCAAGTGCTCATTAAACTTTTGCCGTCTATTATTGCATTACGTAAAGATAGAAAGAAATGGATTAATCAAGAAAAAAATCAAATAGATTCAGAACAATTTAGAAAAAATGCTCGTAAGATCCTTGCTACCTTTATCTCACTAGGCCCTGTCTACATAAAACTTGGACAATGGCTTTCTTCAAGAGCAGATATTTTACCTCAACCATACTTGGAAGAGCTTTCAAAACTTCAAGACAGTGTGCCTTCTGCTCCATTTGATCAAGTAAAACCCATCATTGAAAAAGAACTTGGCCCAATTGATAAAAAATTTGATGAAATTGATCCTAATTCTATCTCAGGTGCTTCGTTAGGACAAGTTTATCGTGGCTCTGTTTCTGGCCAACAAATCGTTGTAAAAGTAAAAAGACCTGGGATAGAAAAAATTGTAGTAAAAGATCTTAGTGTTTTGAAAAAAGTTCTTCCACTAGCATTAAGATTTGTTGATCCAAATTTACGCTATTCTGCAAAAGCAATGCTTTCTCAATTCATTGAAACAATACACGAAGAAATGGATTACACTAATGAATTACAGAACCTAAAAACAATCAAAAATGATATGGCAAATTCAGATAAAGTTGTTATACCATCTGTATATGATAATTTATCTTCAAAAAATGTACTCACAATGGAGTATTTGCCAGGAATTAAGATAACAAACGTACAAGCCCTTGATGAGAAGGGTATCGATAGAGAACAACTAGTCATAGATGTTCACAAGATCTTTTTTACAATGCTTCTCAAACATTCTGTTTTTCATGCTGATCCTCACCCTGGTAACATTTCAGTCACTGATGATGGAAAACTCATTTTATATGATTATGGAATGGTGGGAAGAATAAACAATGAAACAAGATTCAAACTAATTCGACTTTATCTTGCACTAGTCGAAAGAAATCCTCCAAGAGTAGTAAATGCCATGAATGAACTTTCAATGCTTACCCCTGGATACAATAGAACTGTAATCGAAAAGGGAATTGAACTTTCAATACGTGCAATGCATGGAAATAAACCTGATGAAATGGAAGTGCAAAGTTTGATGGAACTTGCAAACCAAACCATGAGCACATTTCCATTTGTGTTGCCCAAAAATTTAGCGCTATACATGAGAATGGCATCAATCATTGAAGGAATTTACAAAACACATGACGTTGATTTTAAATTTGTTAAAGTTTTAAAAAATATTCTTGAAGAAGAAAATCTTATTCCACAAGCATATGTACAAGAATTAAAAATATCATTTGAAAATTTTTCAAAATCTATTGATTCTGCAATTCGTTTAGGACCTGAGATGCAAAAATTAATGGATGAAGCTCAAATTTTTATGAAAAAAAGAAAACCAACGGTTTTACTAAGTGGAAGCATATTTGCATCTGCAATATTTATGGGATCTGCATTTTTGTATCAATCAAATGAATCTCTTGGAATTATTGGAATGATTAGTTCTGGTATTGTAATGGTAACTTCAGGACTGTTTAGAAAATACTAAATTATTCTATAGTGATATCTTTTCCTTTTTTTATTACAGGTATAATTAGTGTTAGAATGCCATTTTCGTATTTTGCAGATTCAATTTTCTCTTCACCTTGTTTAATTTCAATTGGGAGCCTGATTTTTTTATCAATTATGTTTGGTCTTTGATTTGAAATCAGAGATTCAGATTCTTTTTCATCAATAATCTTTTTGGCGTTGATAGATAAAATATCTCCACATAAAGATAATTCAATATCTTTTTTGGCAAATCCTGGAATATCAATAACAATTTTTAGATTATCTGCATTAAGATACATGTCAATTGGAGGTAAAACAAATTCATAGAATTCTCTTGATTTGTTTCCAATTTCTTTGATTACCTCTTTCACAAGTCCCATTTTGTGTTACATGCTCAATTTTTAGATATAAACTTTGATAGATTTTTAATCAATTAATTTCTCAGTTTTGTTAACTTATGATTATTGTAATTGAAGGAGGAGACCAGGCAGGAAAATTAACACAATCAACACTGTTGGAAAAAACATTGAAAAAACAAAAGATCAAAACCAAACTATTTCATTTTCCAGATTATGATACTCCAATAGGCAAAGAAATTCGAAAATATTTAGACGGAAAACGAAAATTTCCACCACAAGTAATTCACTGTCTTTTGACAGCAAATAGATGGGAAAAACTAGATGAAATTTTAGAAGCCGAAGAAAAAAATTCTGTTTTGATTATGAATAGATATTATCATTCTAATTTGGTATATGGTTTAGCAAATGGTTTAAAACAAAAATGGCTTGAAAATCTTGATCATGGTCTACCAAAAGCTGATCTTGTAGTATTACTTGACGTTACACAAAAAGAATCTTTTTCAAGATCACCTAGGAATGAAAAGGGAAAAATTATGAAAAGAGACAAATTTGAGAAAAATGAACAATTTTCAAGGAAAATATCCCAAATCTATCGTACTACTGCAAAGAAAAAGCATTGGAAAATTATCGATGCATCAAAATCTAAACTTGAAATTCATGAAGAAATACTAAAGACATTTTCAAAGAAACTTGGGATATGAAAAAAATTTACCTTGACATCATAGATCCAATCCATGACTTTATTCGCGTATATGATTACGAACTTCCCATTATTGACAGTCCTATTTTTCAAAGATTAAGACGAATAAAACAGCTTTCTGGTGCCCATTTGACTTATCCTGCAGCTCAGCATAGTAGATTTGAACATTCTCTTGGAGTGATGCATATTGCTAGTCAAGCTGGATTTGCATTAAATGAAAAAGGATTTCTAAATTCAGATGATGTTCAAATGTTACGTCTTGCAGGATTGTTGCATGATATTGGTCATGGACCTTTTTCTCATCTGTTCGAAGAAATAATTCAAGAAAAAAAAATTTCACATGAAGATTATGGAAAAAAAATTATTTTAAATTCTGAGATTGGTGATGTTTTATCAAAAACTGGATTTGACAAAAAATTAATCACAAAAATCGCATTTGGAGAATCAAAATTTCAATATCTTAATGAAATTGTTTCAGGTGCTCTGAGTGCAGACATGATGGATTACTTACTAAGAGATGGCTATTTTACAGGGGCTGAACATGCAAAAGTAGATCATAAAAGAATAACACAATCACTTGATGTTTACAAGAAAAAACTTGCCTTGGAGCGTTCAGCATTATACTCTTTTGAATCAATGATGCATTCCAGATACCAAATGTTCAAAGCAGTATATTTTCATAAAACTGTACGTGCAGCAGAAGTTATGCTCATTCAGGCACTAAGACTATCTGATGATGAATTTGGCTTTACATCTTTTAACCTAAATGAATTTGTGAAACTAACTGATGAATTTGTCCTGTCATCTCTAATTTCCTCAAAATCTACTAAACTAAAACGAGCGAGGCAATTAGCTGAAGATTATCAAAATAGAAAATTACTAAAATGTGTATTTGAGAGAATACTTACTAGTCAGACAAATTTGAAAAAAACTCGTACTGATGAACTCAGAATCGAACTTTCCAAGAAATCTAAAATCAATGAAGATGAAATTTTTGTAGATAGTTCTGTTACTCCATCTATTCCACTTGCACCATCAAAAAATGAGTCAAAATCAATAGTTTTAACTTCTAACGAAGATGGAAAATCATCTGCACAAGAGATGCCAATTTCTAAAATACCCGTAGTTTCAGCTATTTCCGGCTTTATGAACATACTTAGAATCTATACACATCAAAAAAACAGAAAAAAAGTTGAAATTGCCGCAAAATCAATCATTGGTGATCTAAAATAAAAAAACGAATTGTCATCAAATTATCAGGAAGAGTTTTTGGCATGGATAACGTCAAATCTCTAAAAGATTATGCAGCATTTCTAGTAAAAATTAGCAAGATTTGTCAACCTATTGTTATTGCTGGCGGCGGTACGATTGCACGACATTATATTTCTCATGCGAGATCTTCTGGTGCTGATGAGTCCACTCTTGATGAATTGGGAATTGAAATTTCAAGATTAAATGCAAAATTGTTGATTTATGCACTAAAAAACAAGGCATACTCACATCCCCCAACCACTTTGCAAGAAGTAAAACATGCAGTAGATGACGGATTAATTGTTGTTACAGGGGGTCTACATCCCGGTCAAAGTACAAATGGTACTGCTGCATTGATTGCAGAAAAAGTACAAGCTGAACAATTTCTTAATGCCACTGATGTTGATGGAGTTTATGATAAGGATCCAAATAAATTCAAAAATGCCAAAAAATTCAAACGAATCGAAATGAAAAATTTGAAAAATATGTTAGTCCATGAAGATTCTGTAGCTGGTGGTTATGATCTGATGGATATTGTCGCTCTAAAAATTATTGAACGTTCTAAAATTAAAACACGCATTTTAAAAGCTAATACAAAAACTATTGAAAAGGCAATAAAGGGTAGCGATGTGGGAACCGAAATTATTCTCTCTTCAAAATAATTATTCTATATCGTTCTGAATAGTAGGTCTTGTTTCTGACCATATCTGAATCTCTTTTTCAGGATATTCCAAAATTCCAGTTTCTCTGAGCTTCTTGTAAATTGATATGGCTTCTTCTTTTTCAACAGCCTTGGATTGAGCTTTTGTAAAACCATCTTTATCAACAATCACTGCAACATGACCATCTGGAGAACTAATCACTGCAGCAAACTCTTCTTCTCCTACTGGATGAAATTTACCATCGATCTTTTTAGTTGTCAAAGTAAGCATACCAAATCCAGCAACTTCGAACATTTTCATCTGTGATTTACTTGCTCTTTGTTTTCCTTGCTGTACTGCTTGAAAATATTGCACAATTTTTTCAATCGGGAATGGTATAATAACTATCTCAACATTTAAGATATCAAGAGGTAATGCAAACACTATGAATCCTAAAATTTTTGTTGGTGCTGCAGTTGCTGGATTAGCTTTAATTTTAGGTGGGATTCTTTTATCAGGTCCTACAATCATGATATCTTCACAGGAAGGAAATACTGAAATTCAAAATATGCCTCAAGTAAAACCTCTTCAGATTGAATTAGAAGATATCTCGATATCAAAAATATCTGAGCGATCAGTTACCATTGACTTAGCATTCAAACTCTCTAATCCAAATCCTAGAGCAATGATTGTACAAACTATGGATTATCAATTATTTGAAACAGGTTATTCAGAAACTGAGCAGATCACTGGTGGTCAGATTGGTAGCAGGCCTCAAGGAATGGTTGAGTTTGGTTCAAATTATTATACTCTGCTTGGAGAAAATTCAATAATTCTAAGAGATTCTCAGACAATCAAAAATTCTGGAAATACTGCTGATTTATGGGAAGCATTTGAAGACGATATCAATACCTGGAGAGTTTCAGGTGATGTATTTTACAATCTCAGTTCAATGACTAGCGGTCAAGAAAATGAACTTCATTTTGAATTTATAAAATAATCTTTATGTATCATAATATTTTAAAATTATGATAATATGTTTTTAGAGAAAAAATATTGGCAAAGTTATAAAAACCCGTCTCATTATTCTTTATCAAATGGCAGAAGCAAGTATGGCCGCATATGGCGCAGCAGCAGGAGTCGCAGTTGCACTCGCAGTAGTATGTTTCGCTCTTCGTGGTAAAGGACATCCAGAACCACTAGATTAAACGAAGGAATTTTTCATTTACAACATTTTTCTGATTTTTCTATTCTTTCTTGCCAAATCCTAGCATTTCTGCAAGATCTAATTGTTTGGTATTTTTCTTTTTCATAAAGCATCTTTCATAATATTGGCATTCAGAGCATTCGGTAGAAGGTTCTAAGATAGGCGTCTTTTGCTCTTTGAGAAGATCATTTAGAACTCTGACTCTTCTGATTACTTCTTCAAACATTTTTTTATTTCGTGAGATTGAAAATATTGTCTCTTTTTGATCTCCAGTGATATAAACAATAATTCCATCTGGTTTATCATAAATCCACATACATGCATTAAGATAAAGAATATCATTTGATTGAGGATTTTCTAACTCATTTGTAGCTCCTCTGAATAAGAAAATTGAATCATCAATTAACATATCAACTTGACCTTTCAGTTTGATGTCATCTATGGCAAATTCTTTTGGTTTACTTACATATTGTAACTTTCTTAGTAATCCTGATAGAAGCTCATTGAATCCCCTTCTTTGTACCTCTTGAGGATCAATTCTATCATAATATGAACGTCTTAGACACTTGACAACCTCATGTAGATGTATGGTCTGAATATCTGCTGAATCAACATCAATTTCTAATTCTTTTCCAATGGAATCTAATGCATTTTCAACAATACTTCGAAAATCTCTATCTCCCATCATTATGAATTATCTTTTCTATATCATCACTTATACTTTAGCTCAGTATCAAAGTCAAAAATTTTGAAATTCTTGATGAAAACGCCAAAGTTACAAAATGCACTGAAAATCCCAAAATTGCACCTATAATTAGATTTCCAGTACCAAAATAAATCCCTAAAAATATTCCTAATGGAGGTAATGAAAAAATCATTGCCATAAATGCACTTACCCAGATAGTGTTGATGACTGTTTCTGTAGAAATATCTTGTTTTTTCTTTGGAAATCTAATCATTTTGAAAACTATTTACAATTAGTTTTGACATTGTGATGTCTGTAGCAATTTTTTGCTCTACTGCATAAGCAATTGCTGCTAAATTCCTTACTTCAAAAGCTGTTAATTTTGTAATACCTATGATTGTGGCAAAACTGAACATTTTTGTAAATGATCTTATTGATGAATTGTAAATTGCCATCTCAAATGATCTTTCAAATTGAGCTACAGCGTCTAATTCGTTTTCAACATCAGGAATTAAATTCTTGTATTTTGTGTTTGATAATTCAGCAAATGCATCTCTGATTGTTGCAGATGCCATCATTCTTTGAAGTAATTCTTTAGGAACTGATGGGGTTTGTGAGACAATCAAATCTTCAATTTGTGAATCATCCAATCCCCAAAATTTACCTCTGATGACACTGAGAAGATTGTAAAAATCAACATCCATTCCAACTAATTTTATCACTTCTCTATCTCTAGTGTTTTTCAAAGCACGTCCTAGTTGTTGATATAAAATTTTATCAAAATATGTATCAAAAACTTGGAGATTTTTTGTTTCATTATACAATGAAGCTGCTTTTGAAATTTCATCCCCGAATTGAACTGAATTTAAACTGGCAACTGTTTCTTCTAAATCTTTTGAAACTAATGCTTTGATTATTACATCTCTTTGTTTAATTAATTCTTCTGCACGAAGATTAATGTGAGTCTCAATTTCCTCTTGAGATTTTCCCAAAACTTTACCCTTGAGAATTTGTTTTAAGTTTGAAATAATAAATTTCATATAATATGCATCTAAAATATCTGAATTTCCTGCAGTCTTTGCAATTGAATAATGAGCTCCTGCTAAATGACCTCTCAAGCCAGATTCAATACTCTGAGAAGTATATGGCTTTTGGACATTTGAAATTGCATCACCATAAACTGTATTCTTGATTCGAGTCATCAATTCTTCAAGATCTCTGGATTCTGCTAGTGTTTGAAAATCTGTTTTTGCAAGCAATTTACCTCTTTTACTGTATGCTTTAACTGAGGTATAGACATTTTTTGATGATCCCATATATTGGAAATAAATACGAATAGATTTTAATGTTTAGAACTAATATATGATAGAATTTGCAATATTTTTCTTTGATTATCTCTGCTGTATGATAATATTGATTTTATAAACTTTAAATTACATTTTAATGAGAATTCTTCTACTTTACTAATACTTTCTAATGTGATTGGTATTATGTTCTTTTCACTTATACACATTGTTGATATATATTTTTCTAGTAATAAAAAACATAAAGTAGGACTAATTGCATATAATAAGTTTAATTTTTCTCCAAGATCTTGTTGATCCGTGAACTCTGTAAAGTCTATTTTCATTTTATTATCTTCTATACAAAATAACAATAACGAACCTATTTTTGTTAATTTATAATATCCTGTACCTTCTTTTTGTAGTAAACGCGGTCCTTTTTTAAGTGGAATTCTTCCTCCCTCTTCAATTATTTTTTGGGGCAACAAAATTTTTTCAATATCGTTATAGACACCAGAATAAGAATTTTTCCAAGATTGTTTATTCTCTACACTTATCTTTCTTGAAATTTCTACTTTTGTTCTCTGGTTTGAATTATTTGTGGTTCCGATGATTTTTATTATTTTTCTTTGTCTTTTTGCCTTCCCTGTGAGTTGGTTTGTTAACTTAAAGGTTTCAAAAAGAGATGTTTTCAACGTACCTAATGTTATATTTTAGATTATAAAAGATTAGTCTAAAAATAATTTTATTTCTAATAGTAACATAATTTGTTAAAAATAATAAAATATATTTTTAAATGATTACTTTTGAATATGAAAAATGAAAAATCAAAAAGCTTTTCTTATCATAATGTTTACGCTGGTTTCGGTTGTTTCTGCTACTGCGATGACTCAAGCTTATGCACAGTCTATAGATGATGGAATGGATGGTTATGTAATTGGAAGTTCTGGAATATACACCAACAATCCTAATGAATGTTGGTATTCTGATGATGATGGTAACATGTTACCTTGTAGAATTGACACTGGTGACACAGCTTTTATATTAATAGCTACCTCTCTGGTGCTTTTGATGAGCCCTGCTGTGGCTGTTTTCTATGGTGGTCTTGCTAGAAGTAAGAATGTCGTTAATGTTTTTGGTATGACTTTAGTAATTATGGGTATAGCAGCTGTTCAATGGCTTGCATTTGGTTATTCTTTGACTTTTGGTCCTAATGATGGAGTAGGTAATGCATTTATGGGTTCACTTGATTATGTTGGGTTCAACGGTGTTTCTCATTATGCTCCACTTGGCTCAGCAGGTCCTTGTAGCGATACATGGTCAGCTGCATATCAAATGAATGCAATGGTAGATGCGGATCAATGTAGCCAAGATTGGCCTGGCACTATTCCTCATATGCTTTTCGCAGCATTTCAGGGAACATTTGCAATAATTACTCCTATTCTAATTATTGGTGCTGTTGTTGACAGAATGAAATTTAGCGCAGTTTTGATATTTGTTATACTTTGGTCCACATTTGTCTATTACCCAGTTGCTCATTGGATATGGGGTGGCGGATTTATGGCTGATGGTACATTAGATTTAGATCCTTCTCTTGCACCTAGTTCTGTACTTGACTTTGCCGGAGGAGCAGTTGTACATATTACTGCTGGATTTGCAGCATTAGCTGCTGCGCTTGTCCTAGGAAGAAGAATGGGACTTGGAAAAGTTCCAATGGAACCACATAATATTCCAATGTGTGTTTTAGGTGCTGGTCTTCTCTGGTTTGGTTGGTTTGGATTTAATCCTGGAAGTGAAGTTATGGCTGATGGTATATCTGTTAGTGCTTGGATGGCCACCAACATAGGTGCTGGAATGGGTACTGTAACATGGGTGTTACTTAGTTGGGCTCATACCGGAAAACCAAGCATAATTGGTGCTGCCACTGGAACCATTGCTGGATTGGGAACCATCACTCCTGCATCTGGATGGGTAGGTCCAATGGGTGCTTTGATCATCGGAATTGCTGCTGGTGCCGTATGTTATGGCGCAGTTGCATACAAAAATGCTAGAAAATGGGATGATGCTTTAGATGTTTGGGGAGTTCACGGTATGGGTGGATTAACCGGAACTATACTTACTGGTACACTGGCAAGTCCGCATATATGGGATACTGGTGATGGTATTGGTGCATGGACTGGTACCGCAGAGGGTATGGAACAACAAAGTATTCAAATAATTGGGGCTGCCATAACCGTTGGTTATACCTTAGCAGTTACAATTGGTATTCTTAAAGTGATGGATCTAGTATGGCCTGGTGGTATTAGAGTTACTCCTAGAGAAGAAGAAATAGGATTAGATTTAGCACAGCATGGTGAACGCGCCTATGTTAATGAGTAAATTAAGGTGTAAATTTTATTTTAAAATAACTATGATTGCACGTATTACTAAATAGTTTTGATTTAATATTTACAAATTAATATCAGAATAATTAAAAAAATTCATTCGTGTTTTTATTTTCTATATTTTTATGATGCACAATTAAAATTTTAAAATTGTTATACAAAATGATTTTACATGTTACTTGCTTTCTATATCTTTTTTAATAAGATGCTATTAATAAAAACATGAAAAGACTTGAAACTATAGTCAGGAGCGATAGACTTTCTGATGTAGTCCATGCAATTAGATCTGCAGGTGCAAAAGGTGTAACCGTGACAAGTATAAAAGGTCAAGGTTCTGGAGACCGACCTATGCTTAGAAGTGGTAGAGGAACAACACAGTTTCGGGCTGAATATAATAACATGGACTTCGTCATGACAATTGTAGATGATGCTGAAGTTTCCAAAATTATTTCGGCCATAACTGAATCTTGCTATACTGGAAAATCTGGTGACGGACTGGTGATTGTTACTGACGTCGTTCAAGTAGTCAATATTGCTAGTAAGAAGACAGATTCAGAGGCATTATAACAAATAGTGCCTTATTTTATTAGTTTTTTATTTTTTTTTATGTGTAAAATACATGTCATTTTTGTATAGAATTAATGTGTAACTAAAGACAAGATGTTGCTGTGTTCCAAATGGGCAGGAAATCCTCTTTTATTTTAATCCAAATAAATTTACATTTGATCATTTTATCTAAATCATGTTAATTACTACAAAAGAACTCAATTCAATTCTAAATGATCCTAATCTCATTATTGTTGATACTCGTTCATTCAAAGAATATTCTGAAGGTCATATTCTAAGAGCAGTACACCTTGATCTTTTTGCATTTCATTGGATTGATACTACATTAGAAGGAATTGAAAATTTCAATAAACAAACTCAAAATCTACTTTCATTTCTCGGAGTAACTCCAGAGAAAAAAATTGTATTTTATGATTCAATTTCTGGAATGCTAGCAGCCAGAGGTGTTTGGATGTTGATGTATTTATCACATCAAAATGTTTCAATGCTTGATGGAGGAATTACAAAATGGAAAAAAGAAAATTTATCTCTCGAGACAAAACCAAATGGCTTCAAACCATCAGTATTCTCAGGAAAAATCAATCCGGACATTATTTCAGGATTTGAGTATGTTCAAAACAATCTTGAAAATGTGAAAATTCTTGATGTCCGTTCTTCTGGAGAATATAATGGAGATATAGTTAGAGCCGCCCAATCCGGTCATATTCCAAATGCCATCAATATTGATTGGAATCAAAATATCTCAGAAGATGGGACTTTCAAAAGCGATAATGAATTATCTAAAATGTATGAGTATCCCAAAGATTCTGAAATTGTGACATATTGTCAAGGCGCATATAGAGCCGCCAACTCCTTTTTAGTTTTGAAAAAATTAGGTTTCAAAAATGTTAGAGTTTATCTTGGTTCTTGGGGAGAATGGGGAAATAAATTAGAATTGCCTGTAGAAAAGAAATGAAAAAAATTCTATATGTAATTATTCCAATTTTTGCATTTTTAACAATTTTCATCAATGCATTTTTTGGTCATATGATTTTTTCAACAGAGACTCAGGAGGTGATAAACAAGTATTCAGTATATGTTCACTTGTTATCAGAATGGGAAAGTGATTCAAAGAACATTATTTTTGATGTCACAAATTCTTGGCACAAATCAGACAAAATTAGTAATATCAATCATGTTTTTGATGCAGAATCTAAAGAATACAACATAAATCAACTTCATGAAATAAATGGAAAATCATATGTTGAATTAAAACATGAATTTAGTAATTGTGAAGAAGAATGGCAACCAATGCTGTATAGAAAAGCTGTAGATATCGTTAGACATGAGATAGAATATGTTCAAGGACAACAACTAAGCACAGATCCTAGTGTTTCAGTTTATCCAAATATAGAGAACAGAAATTATGATAATTTAGATCAACAATTAAAAATTAAAAATGGGTTTGCACAGTTTTTCCCTATTTGTACTTCAAAGTATATTACATCCTATGATTATAGTGTTAAAACTGATAATAAAGACCTGGGTTTTGATGTATACTTTGTTTCTTCATATGTTCAACGTGAAAACTTTGGGAATTCTAAATTTGATTATTATGTAGAATCTGGTTGTTTTGGACAAAACAAACAAAGTTACAGTGGCACATGTAGCAACATCAAAAAAGATGGTGGCTTACTAGTGATATTTCCTGATGAACTAAAACCATGGACTACCAAAGTCACAGTAAATCTCTATGAAAATTAATAGATCATTTACTTACAATAACACTAAAGTGATTTTTAAAGAAAATAAAAGATATTGGTGAAAAAGGCACTAAATTAGGAACCCCAGGTATGAGGGTGCTAAGGATGCTGCCAAAAAAGGACACGACAAAGCTAAAAAATAATTAAATTTTCTTTTTTATTTTTTCTTCCAAATGAATTGATTGTAAATCAATTCTGGTCTAATTTGTCTAAATGGTTGTGCACCACCATCATACCATTTCGTAAAGAATTCGTACAAGTGCAATCTGAGAGACTGAATGTACACAATTAATCCCTCAATCATCATAATTCCCAAGTTACCTCCAATAATCATTGCCATTGCGCCACCTGATTCAGCACCACCAAGTGAATGATATGCATTGTTTACTGTCATTAACAATGCTGCGTGAACCAATAACATAATTCCTAATCGTGCATAACTGATTGTATGTGCTAAACTTTCAACTGTTTTTCCAAGGAATACTTCCATGACAACATTTGCTGCAGAACCTCCTTCTTCTGGATGTCTTTTTGCATGCATTATACCACCGACCATCATCAATACCATTGATGCAATGATTATCACGACTGCAATTCTTGTAATAATCCACACTTCAGCCCACTCGCCTAAGAACATTGTAACCCAAGGAACTGCTTCAGTGTGAACTTTGGAATACATATTCATCACATCATAGTTTGCACCTATTGCACACATCATGATTACTACAATTCCTCCATAGAGTGTGATATTTGGAATTGCTTCCATAAACATAACAAACTTGTGACCTTCAGCAGCTAATCTCTTTACTCGAAGTACCATGGCCCAAACTAAATGAATAATTCCAATGAATAACGAAACTTTGAGAATGTTTATGACTTGATCAAATGTTAGTTCTGCAACACTGAGAATACCTACAATCCAACTTACAGAATGTAATGCTCCGCCTTTTTCTAGCAAACCCTCTAGTGGTCCCATATGATCTAGGTGGAATCCAAACGCTTCACCTGCACCTACACCTGCTATTGCAGATGCGGCACCAGAAATTGCAATTAACATGCCCCATCTTGAAAGGGAACCCTGTCCTTTGACTTTGAATAGTAATCCCATTCCCATAAGCAATAAACCGTGACCCATATCTGCAAACATTATTCCGTAGAAAATTGGCCACATTAGAGCAATCATAGGTGTAGGATCTGCTTCACCATGTTTTGGAATGCCCTGACTTTCTGTAATTACTTCAAAAGTACGTACAAATTTTTTATTATCAAATAATGTTGGAACTTGTTCTTTTAATTTTGGATCAGTGATATCCTCTACTACTGATGTCCATTGTTTAGTTGAATTTTTAAATTTCTCTTCCATCTTGGTTGGGATAAATCCTTGAATTACTGCGAAATGCTTTGTTCCGCCTGGTTTTCTGATTGTTTCAAGAACATCTTTTGCTACCAAAGCTTCTTCATGAATTGCTAAAATATCTCTTCTAATTTTTTTAGTTATTACTGCCAATTTTTTAGAATTAGATTTTTGTTTTTCAGTTAATTCTTTAATTTTTGATTCTACTAATGCATAAGCCTCTGAAGGAATTTGAGAAATTCCTTCTGGAATGACAAATGGATTTGCATTAAATCCTCTTAGAATTTTGAGAGTTTTATCCGAATCAGAAATGCTTGAAATTACAAGAATAGCTGCTTTGTCTTTACTTGAAAGATCATATTTGTAAAATGTAATGCCTTCTAATGCTCTGGCAATTTCTTCATAGTCCGTAGAGTTTATCACAAATAGATTTGCGTAAAAATATTTCATTAATCCAAATCCTGAAATATCTATGTTCAATTTTTTGGCTATCTCTAATGTCTCTTTAAGAGATGTATATTCTTCCAATGAACGTTTTGTTGTTGCTTGTTCTTCTAATAATTTTGATGGTTCTTCAATTATCGATGGTGCCCTTTTCTTGAGGTCTTTTATCAGGTCCTCAATTTCATCAATTTCATAGTCTTTCTTTTTGATGGTGGTTCCTTTGAACATGATCTCTAAAATTCCAACCATTGGTGGAACTCCCAACCCTTTGACAACATCATCAATGGATTGGTATGTTTGCTGAGCATCTAACAACAAATCATCAATTTCTGGTGTGACTAGATCACTTTCAGTATCAATTTTATGAAACCATTCAAATTCAGTCAATCTTGAAATTGCCCTTGGAGAATCACTTCTTGGTAAAATTATACTTCCGAGCTTTAGATCTGCTACTACCAAGATAATCCATTCGTAATTTCTTTGATTTTAATATCTTTCTGAATTTGCTTTTCTGTTCCCAAACATTAAAATCTATTATGGATAAATTCCAACCATTGGCGAATTCTTCTCTTGAACAAACTATTGATAAAATACTAAGTCAAACAGAAAAAGAGATCGAATCTAATATCAGTTCCGCTTTATCTGATTCTCAAAAAACCCTTAATGATGCTCTTCCTAATCTTGAACGTGAATATGATAAAATTATAGCAGATGGCAAGAAAGAAGCCGATAAAATCGAAAAACAGATTACTGGTGGTGCTGATATTGAAGCAAGAAACAAACAACTTTTGGCTTTAGAAGAGTCAGTTGATAAGGTCTTTAAAAGTGCCCTCGATCAAATTGTAAACGCTGATCGCTCTGATGATTATGCCAATCTCATTAAATCATTATTAGAAGAATCAACCAAAATTTTAGGTACATCTGAGATTATAGTATTCACAAATTCTAAAGATAAGGACATAGTTCAATCATCATTGTCAGGATTTCCGGGATCTGAGTTATCTTCAGAAACAATCGAATGTCTTGGTGGTGTAAAAATCAAATCAAAGGATGGTGCCATGACTTTTGACAATACTTTAGATGCAAGAATTGAACGTCTGAAGCCTTTAATTAGGAAAGATATTGCAGCAAAATTCGGAGTGAACAATTAAGATGGCAGCACAAGGTACAATTGTTTGGGTAAGTGGCCCTGCAGTAAAAGCAAATGGAATGTCTGATGCAAAAATGTATGAAACTGTAACCGTAGGAAATTCAAAATTAGTAGGCGAAGTAATCAGATTAACAGGAGATGTAGCATTTATCCAAGTATACGAATCAACAAGTGGTCTAAAACCTGGTGAACCAGTAGTTGGCACAGGAAACCCATTAAGTGTATTATTAGGTCCAGGAATTATTGGACAACTCTATGACGGAATTCAAAGACCTCTAAGAGAATTATCTAAAGCATCTGGTTCCTTCATCGGAAGGGGTATCACAACATCTGCTGTAGATATGACAAAAAAATATCACTTCGTCCCAACTGTTAGTAATGGAGATGAAGTTACTGCAGGAAATATTATTGGTACCGTTCAAGAAACCGATCTTATCGAACATGCTATTATGCTTCCACCAGATCATGTAGGTGGAAAAATTTCAAACATTGTATCCGAAGGAGATTATGATTTAGAAACTGTTCTGGCAAATACTGAGAAAGACGGACAATCAATTCCAATCAAAATGTATCATAAATGGCCTGTAAGAAAACCACGTCCATATCACAAAAGATATGATCCAACTGTACCTTTACTTACAGGACAACGTGTAATTGATACATTCTTCCCAATTGCAAAAGGAGGAACTGGTTCAATTCCAGGAGCATTTGGAACTGGAAAAACAGTCACTTTACACCAAATTGCAAAATGGGCTGACTCTCAAGTTGTCGTTTACATTGGTTGTGGTGAAAGAGGAAATGAAATGACTGAAGTATTAGTTGAATTTCCACATCTTAAGGATCCACGTAGTGGAAAACCATTGATGGATAGAACTGTTCTTGTTGCAAATACAAGTAACATGCCAGTAGCAGCAAGAGAAGCAAGCATCTACACTGGTGTCACAATTGCAGAATATTACAGAGATATGGGTAAAGACGTTGTACTTGTAGCAGATTCAACAAGTAGATGGGCTGAATCACTTAGAGAAATGAGTGGCAGATTAGAAGAGATGCCCGCAGAAGAAGGTTATCCATCATATCTTGCATCAAGATTAGCAGAATTTTATGAAAGAGCAGGTCGTGTTCAGGCAGCTGGAAGTCCAGAACGTGACGGTTCAGTTACTTTGATTGGTGCTGTATCTCCATCTGGTGGTGACTTTACAGAACCAGTTACAACTCACACAATGAGATTCATCAAAACTTTCTGGGCTTTGGATGCAAAACTTGCATACTCTAGACATTATCCATCAATTAATTGGATGAACAGCTATTCTGGTTATCTTGCAGATATTGCAAAATGGTGGAGTGAAAACATTAGTGAAGATTGGTTTAGCATTAGAAGTCAAACTTATGGTGTCTTACAAAGAGAAGATACACTCAAAGAAATTGTCAGACTCTTAGGTCCAGAGGCATTACCTGATGAAGAAAAATTAATTCTTGAAGTTGCAAGAATGGTAAAGATTGCTTTACTACAACAAAACTCATTTGATGATGTTGATACTTATTGTAGCCCAGAAAAACAATTCAAATTAATGAAATTATGTGTTGACTTTTACAATAAAGGACAACAAGCACTAAAAGAGGGTGCATCATTATCTGATATCCGTGAATTAGGTGTGGTAAGCAGTTTACTCAAAGCAAGAATGGATGTCAAAGATGACGAAATGCCAAAATTAGATAAATTAGAAAAAGATATGCAAGAACAATTCAAATCAATTTCAGGAGTGAAAGTATCAAATTGACAGTAGAAGGTGGAGTACAATATAGTAAGATTGCAGAAATCAAAGGACCTCTAGTTGTTGTAGATGATGTTGAAAATGCAGCATTTGATGAATTAGTTGAAATTGAAACTACTGAAGGTGAAAGAAGATTAGGTAAAGTTCTCGAAGTAGGAAATGGTAAAGCAATTGTTCAAGTCTTTGAGGGAACAACTGGATTATCAATATCTGGAACTAAAGCAAAATTTGTAGGTAAAGTAATGGAAATGCCCGTATCAAAAGAGGTACTTGGTAGAGTATTTGATGGATTAGGAAGACCAAAAGATGGACTACCAGATCCAATTGCTGATAAATTTGTAGACATTAACGGTGAACCAATGAATCCAGAACAACGTGAATATCCAAAAGATTTCATTCAAACCGGTGTATCTGTAATTGATGGATTGATGACTTTAGTTAGAGGACAAAAACTACCAATCTTTTCAGGTTCTGGTATGTCTCACAATCTTCTAGCAGCACAAATCGCAAGACAAGCAAGTGTTGTTGGAACACAAGATGACTTTGCTGTAGTATTTGCAGCAATTGGTGTGCAATACAGTGAAGCAGAATATTTCAGAAGAAGTCTTGAAGAATCTGGTGCACTCAAAAGAAGTGTTCTATTTCTAAACACTGCAGATGATCCTGCAATTGAAAGAATTATCACACCTCGTGTAGCTTTAACTGTAGCAGAATATCTCGCATTTGACTTAGGAATGCATGTTCTAGTAGTAATTACTGATATGACAAACTATGCAGAGGCACTAAGAGAAATTAGTGCAGCAAGAGAAGAAGTTCCTGGAAGAAAAGGATATCCTGGTTATCTATACACTGACCTTTCAACACTTTATGAAAGAGCAGGAAAACTCAATGGACGAAAAGGAAGTGTTACACAAGTTCCAATCTTATCAATGCCTTCTGATGATATCACTCACCCAATTCCTGACCTTACTGGTTATATTACAGAAGGACAAATAGTAGTTGGTAGAGATTTATTCAGACAAGGAGTTTATCCACCAATCAATATTTTGATGAGTCTTAGTAGATTGATGAAAGACGGTATTGGTGAAGGAAGTACTAGAGAAGATCACAGTGAAGTTTCTAACCAAGTTTATGATGCATATTCTAGAGCACAAGAAGTAAGAGCACTAGCTGGTATTGTAGGTAAGGCAGGACTGACTGAAATTGACCTCAAATACTTGGAACTTGGAGATACATTTGAAAAAGAATTCCTTACACAGGCAACTGATGAAAATAGAACTATCGAAGAAACACTTGGTCTAATGTGGAAGATTGTATCAAAACTCCCAAGAAATGAGATTACTAAAATCAAAGACAAGTACGTAGAACAATATTACAAGGAAGAGTAACTAAATGTCATTTGGACAAAACGTTGCAGCAACAAAAATTGAACTTTTCAAATATAAAAAATCAAGCCAAATAGCCGTAATGGTTCAACAAATCTTAGATGACAAACGTAAAGTTCTTTTAAAAAATATTGAGGAAATGATTCAAGAGGCATCTAAAGCAAGAGGTGGCATCTGGGATCCTTTACAAGATATTTACAAATCAGTAAACGAAGCTTATCTTGCATTAGGAACAAATACCGTTGATTCTGTTGCAGAATCCACTCCTCCTGTAATGGAAGTAGATGTGCATGTTAGAAGAGTTGTAGATGTGAAAATTCCTGCACTTACAGTTATTGAAAAAGATACTAAATCAATGCCTTATGGATTTGCAGATACCAATTCATCAATTGATAGAGCTGCAAAACAAATCAAAGAATTAATGCCAAAAATTTGTAAAGCAGCAGAATATGAAAACTCCATCTTTAGTCTTGCAAAAGCATTAGAAAAGACACAAAAATTACTAAATGCTCTTGAAAATGTGATTATTCCTCAATACAAGGAAAATATTCGATTTATTCTCTCTACTCTTGAAGAGAGAGAAAGAGAAGAATTCGCAAAGTTAAAAAAAGTGAAAGAAAAGATGGAAAGTGGAAAATAATGGCTAAAGACGAAATTAAGAAATTACTTGAAAATTCTAAAAAAGTAATAGAACAAGATCATGAAGATTTCTCAAAATCTATCAAGAGCGATCTAGCCTCTTTCAAAAAGAAAACATTAGGTTAATCTGATTTTTTATTATCATGATTTAAATAAGGATTTGAGAAAGCGTGATCATAAAATGAAACCTATCGTTTTACTACTTTTGGCAGCAGCAGTAATATCCATCTCTGGATCTACTGGAATTGCATATGCTGCAGAAGGTGATGCAGCAGCTAGTTCTGATTCACTGAAAATTCTTGGTGCAGGCTTAGCATTTGGTCTTGCAGCATTTGGCGCAGGCATTGGTCTTGGTCAAGTAGGTGCAGCAGGTCTTGCAGTAATTAGTGAGAATCCAGCATTACAGTCAAAGGTATTCATCTTCGTAGGTATGGTTGAATCAATCGCAATCTACGGTATAGTTATGATGTTTATCATCTTAGGACAATAGTCCAAACTACAAATTTTTCAAATTTTTAGATTTTTATTTAATTATATTTTAGCTTGTTAACATCTAGCACTCTAGCACAATATCTGCATTTGAGAACTCTTCCTTCTTTATCAATTACATCCATGACTGATTCTATGTGTTCTGCACTATTTGTAATACAATCTGGGTTTGAACATCTAAAGATCCTGTCAATCTCATTAGGTAATGATACTCTTCGCTTCTCAACAAGTTTGTATTCTTTGATCATGTTGATTGTTGCCTTTGGAGCAATCACTGCTAACTTGTTTGTGTCGTCATCTTTTAGAAACTTGTTTTCAACTTTGATAATGTCTTTTTTCTTAAATTTGCCACTAGGAACATTTAGGGCTATGGTGATTAGACTACCGTCATCCCCATTTATTCTCAAAGCGTTTAGAACTTGAAGACCTTTACCTTCATCTATATGGTCAATTACAGTACCCTCCTTAATTCGTCGAACCATAAGGTCGGACTGTTCCATCAGAATACTTTGTATAGTCACCTGTATATATTATTGAAAGAATGAACGAGTTCTACCAAAAAGACATTATATCAATTAAGGATTATACCAAAGATCAACTGGAAACTATTTTTGCATCAACTGATAAAATCATACAATCAAGTCCTTCTGAAAGAAGAGAGATTTGTAAAGGAAAGACTCTGGGATATCTGTTTTATGAGCCAAGTACTAGAACGCGTCTGAGTTTTGACTCTGCCATGGCCTCAATTGGTGGTAACTCCTTGGGAATTTCTGATATTACATCTTCATCAACTCAGAAAGGTGAAAGTCTTGCAGATACTGTTAGGATAATGTCGATTTATTCAGATATCCTTGTTTTGCGTCATCCTTTAGATGGCTCAAGTAGATTCGGAGCTGAAATTTCTGATAAACCTGTTATCAATGCAGGAAGTGGGACTGAAGAACATCCAACTCAAGCAATTCAAGATTTGTTTACAATCAAAAAAGAAAAGAAAAAGATTGATGGCCTAAAGATTGGAATAGTCGGTGATCTAAAGTATGGACGTACGGTATATTCTCTATTACATGGACTAGGAAATTATGATGTTGATGTAAGATTGATTTCCCCTGAATCGCTAAGAATAAGATCAGACTCAACTTACGAAATCAAAAAGAAACTGGACTTGACTGAAACTACTGACATTGAAGAGCACTTAGACGATCTTGATGTTTTGTATGTTACAAGAATCCAAAAAGAGAGATTCCCTGATGAGGAAGAATATCTCAAAGTTAAAGGGAGCTATGTTGTAGGGTTGGATATGCTAAAACGAATGAAGGATGATGCCATAATTTTACATCCACTGCCAAGAATAGATGAAATTTCAGCTGATGTTGATAAAACAAAAAATGCAAAATATTTTGAACAAGCCGAATATGGAAAACATATTCGTTCTGCTCTGTTAGGTATGATTCTCAATGAGAATGGATTTTAATTTTTTTAGAATATCAGTATTCCATATATCTAGAGACATTCCAATAATACCAGTTGACTGAAACCAAAATTATTCCTATTTTTCCGTTAGACTTGGTGTTATTTCCAAGACAAGAATTGCCACTTCGAATTTTTGAGCCTAGATACAAGCAACTAGTTGATGATTGTATGCTTGGTGATGGTCAATTTGGCGTGTGTTTGATTGATGAAAATACTTCTATCAATGGTTGGAATTCACCTAAATTGGTAGGTACGATTGCTAAAATTTCAAAATGCGAAGATGTAGAACTTGATGGATTACAACTACACATTGAAACTCTGGGAAGAAATTCGTTTAAAATCAAAAGAATTATTCCACCATCTATTTCTCAACCTGAAAATTATGATCCTCTCTCAGTAGAGGGACATCAAGAAATTTCTGAGTTACATGAGAAAATTGGAATAGGAGAAAAAATGTATATCCAGGCTGAAGTTGAAATGATTCCAGAAATCGATGAGAATATTTCTCTTGAAAAATGGGAGTCTCTAGTTGAACTATGGAAAAAGAAAATCATCAAACAAGCTTTACCTCAAGTTGTTGACTCACATTCATTGGATCATGTATTGGAACAATACTATTTGAATACTGATACTCCGACGATTGATTACATTTATTCATTATCTGCATTGGGCGCTAAGGATCCAAATGAACTTCAACCTGTTTTAGAGGCCAGATCAATGGATGAACTAATTAAACGAGTCGAGGAATTACTAGCAGTAAAATGATGTCTTTGAAAAATTTTGGAATATTTGCAATGATTGCATGTTTGTTGTTTCCTGCAAGTAATGTTTATGGACATGGATTTGGTGTTGATACAATATCCTCAGTAGATATTCAGGGGAAAAAACTATCAATCATGGTAGAAATGCCAATGTATTTTGAAAACCAACAGGATCAAATTACAATTACTGCAATTGAAGATGAATCCAAAGAAAATGCAAAAAATGTGACTTTTCTTATTGGATTATTTCATAAAGATGAAATGATTTTTAGGAACTATTTCTTTGCCGAGAATGGTATTTTACCAATAATTGTCACTCCTACTGAAGATCCTGAAATAACAATTCATGGCAAACAAGATTCTCTGCTTGGGGCATGGCATGGAACTGAAACAAACCCGATAGAAATTTCAGGACCTTTGTTCAATACAGGTGGCTTGTACAATTTTGAGATTGAGGTTAGAACAATTGATGAGCCTACCAATATCATAGAAAATTCTGGCATCTATAATGCAGATTTGAGCCTGATTGAGACTATATCTTTCATTGAACAAGACTCTGAAAATAATGATGTTGAATTTCGCTCAAAGTCATATTTTGATACTGTAACTAATTTTGTATATGATCCTAACGCAAAAGAAATTCGATTTGAAATGCCATTTGACTGGAGTGAAAAACAAATGTCTCATGTGAATGTGGTCCATGTGGAAACTCATTTTCCTAAAGATTTTGTTGAATTCCTACCTCCCAGCTATTCAGCTTTTGCAAACGGAATTGAACTTTTCAAATCATCTATATCAGTTGATGATTATACAGAAGACGATGAAAGAATAGTTCATCTTGTCTTATTACAAGATCATTTACGATTTTTGAAAAATGAAATGAAAAAATCTAGTGACCCTCTACCTGATAATATGGTATTTAGAATATCAACAAGTGAAGATATAGCATTTCCTTTAGAAGCTTATACAAAAAGTGAAGATTTCAAAATAAATTTATCTTGGGATCCATTGATTGTTGAACCTGAGGTTCCTACGAATTTTATTTTTACTATTAGAGATGGAAGAACAAATGATCCTCTGAGAAGCTCAGATTACACATTTCTAATCATTCAAAACGGCAAAGAGATTCATCGAGTATCTGGAATAGCACAAGTTGGTGGTGAATTTGAGAAATTTACATTCTCTGAAGAGCAAACAGGCCCAACAATAATCAAGTTTGAAAATATTAGAAATACTGGACAGGAAACTGAATTTGCACTAGTTGTAGTGCCTGAATTTGGAAGTGTTGCTCTACTTGTTTTAGTGATTTCTATAACAAGTATAATTTTTGTAACAAGAAAATCTTCACTTAATATCTAAAGTGCTACTAGTTTAACAGTATCCATGTTTTTGTTTATCTGAAAATCTTTTGTCATGATAGATACTTTTTCAGCATCACCATCAATTAGAAAAAGCTCCATGCATTTTTCTTTCTCAATTTTACTATGAAGATGTGTCGTAATCAGATCTTCAAAATTATGAGTAATTCCTGAAACAACATGATCAAACTCATCATTATGTACAACTAAAAGAATTGCATGAATATTTCCTGCCAAATCAGCCTTTTGTTTCTCTTCCGAAACAAAAGCTCTAATCCCGGCTCTAATTGCTTCAGATCTTCCGGAAAATCCCATAGAAGTTTGGAGTTTGTCTAATTCTGATAGAATCTCATCATTTAATGAAATTGAGACTATTGGCATATGCCTAATGTTATTAATTATGTTATAAGTTTAGCAATTAATCTTATTAAGATTTTATAAATTTATTAATAATTTGGATTGAATTGCTGCGTGAACATCCAAATCAAGATGGCAATTATTGCAATTCTGATAGTAATTCCATTAACTTCTGTTTTTGTTTATACGACTAATACCAATCAACTGTTTACAAATAATGATAATTCTAAACTCAAAGTTATCTCATCCTTTAATCCACTACATGAATTTTCACAAATAGTAGGCCAAGAAAAAATTGATGCAACATTATTGGTTCCAGTTGGAGTAGAACCTCATGATTGGGAACCTACTATAAAAGATGTGCAACAAATGCAAAAATCAGATCTAATTGTAATTAATGGAATTGGTTTTGAAAATTGGGTTGATGATTTAACAGAAAATGATTATCAAGGAACTATAGTTAATACTAGTAAAGGAATTGTAATTATAAAATCAATTCATGATGAAAACGATTCACATGAATCAGGTGATCCCCATATTTGGCTAAATCCTATATATGCAAAAAAACAAGTTGAGAACATTGCATTAGCCTTTTCTAATACAGATCCTGAAAATAGGGAATTCTATATGATCAATGCGGCAAAATATAGTGAAGAATTACATGAGCTTGATTTAAAAATACGAAATGAGTTATCTGCATGTAGTAAAGATTTCATTGCATTCCATGATGCATTTTCATATTTTGCAGATGAATATGATTTGAATCAACATACTATTGTTCAAACAACTGATTCTCATGGTGAAGTAACTGCAAAAACATTAGAAAATGTAATCTCAAAAGCTAGAACATTAAACATCAAAGTAATTTTTAGTGAAGAAACAGTTAACACAAAAACCTCACAAATAATTGCAAATGAAATTGGTGGCAAAGTCTTAGTTTTATCTCCACTTGAGATTGTATCTGATGATAACTATATTTCAAAAATGACTCAAAATCTTGAAAATCTCAAGGAGGCATTGTGTTGAAAATAGTCGAAATCAATAACTTGACCGTTCAGTATCCAGACGTAAAGGCTCTAGATGATGTAAGCTTAGTTGTCAATCAAGGTGATTTTTTAGGCATAATTGGGCCTAATGGAGCGGGAAAATCTACTCTTTTTGCTTCGATGCTTGGACTAAATACAAAATACAAAGGAAAGATCAAATTCTTTGATAAAGATATAAGAAAATCAAAAAATTATCTAAAAGAACTTGGGTATGTTCCACAAAAACCAATCTTTGAAAAAAATTTCCCTGTCACTGTAACTGATGTAGTTAGAATGGGATTAAGAAAAGAATCTGATGAAAATAAAATTGATGAGATTTTACAACAATTATGGATTCATGAATTACGTAATAGACGAATAGGGGAATTATCTGGAGGCCAGCAACAACGTGTCTTTATAGCAAAGGCTCTGGTCAATAATCCAAAAATTTTGATCTTAGATGAACCAGTAACAGGAATTGATCAACAAAGCATTGATTTGTTTTACAGTATTCTTAGAGAATTAAACTCTAAACAAAAAATTACGATTATCTGGTCATCTCATGATTTAGATGCAGTAAATCAACTAGCAAATCATGTTGCTTGTTTAAATCGAACTCTATTCTTCCATGGAGAATCTGAAAAATTCTTTTCTGATGATAAATTAGTTAAACAATATTCTGAGGCCTCGATGCAGGAACATATGCATCATCACTAATCATGTCTTTTGAAATTCTAACTTTTAGTTTTATGCATAGAGCATTAATTTCTGGTATTGCCATTGCAATTCTTTGTTCAGTAGTTGGATTGTTTCTAGTTTTGAGACGTTATTCATTATTTGGTGATGCAATTGCTCATTCCTCATTTGGTGGAATTGCATTAGGATTACTTGCAGGTGTATATCCACTATGGACAGCGTATGGAGTTTCAATAGCTGGTGCATTAATTATAACAAAAATCAAAGATAGATACAACATTTCTGGAGATGCATCTATTGCCGTATTGTTATCTTCAGGCATAGCAGTTGGCCTTGTAATTATTGGGTTATCTGGAGGCTTTACAATTGATATCTTTAGTTTTCTCTTTGGAAGTATTCTGCTTGTTAGCGTAGATGATACAATACTGATCTTGTCATTAACTGGTATAATCTTAATTGTAATTTTGATACTCTATAGACAAATTCTCTATTCTACATTTAATGAGGAACAAGCTAAGGTTAGTGGAATTCCTGTAGAAAAAATAAATTATTTGATTGTGTTTATGGCAGGAATCACTGTAGTTACATCTATTCAACTAGTAGGAGTATTACTAATTTCGGCTTTGTTTGTAATTCCAAACGTCACTGCAATAATGTATGGCAAAGGATTCAAACAAACTGCAATTATATCAATGAGTTTCTCAATATTTTCAGTTATTGTAGGAATTTTAGTTTCATACGTCTTTGATATTACTCCTGCAGGAACTATTGTATTGATGGCAATTGGTTTACTTGCAGGAACTATGGGAATAAAATCTGCAGGACTATTATCTAAGAATTGATCAAAGAATTTAATCTTCTTTTATCTTGTATACTCTTGACATAAAATAATGATGTTGCAATAATTCCTAAAGCAATTAATGGTGATGCAAGTTCGGTATATTTTATTTCAATAGTCTTTGATGATTCTGTTTGTGATGGGATTACTGGAATTTCTGTAAGTTTTACTGTTCCAATTTTATTTGATTGTTGTTCAACAAACCATACATTATCATTTCCATCTGATGTCATAAATTGAATAAAAGATGTTTCAGTTGGAACAGGAACTTCGATCAAGTTATTGTTATCAGGATCATATGATCCAATAGAATCAATCGTGTGTTGTGCAAACCAAATATTTCCATATCTGTCAAATGTCATTCCAAATGGTAATGCTTCATCATTAGGAACTGAAATTCTCTCAAATGTCTCTAGAACTGGGTTGAATCTGGTAATTGCCAAGCCTGTATGTTCTGCAATCCATAGATTTCCATCCTTGTCAAAGAGCAATGCCTCAGGGGCCTGCAAAACTGTATCAGTTGAGATTTCAGTTAGTTTGTTATCATCCGGATTAACGTATCCAATTTTTCCTGAACCAGTACTAGTGTACCACATTTTTCCATTATCATCAAGTGCTAAAGCAAATGGTAGATTCTCTCTTCCTGGTAGTATAATTTCTTCAAATTCATCATCTTCTGGTAAATATTTTACAATTCTATCTTTGTTGACTATCGTAATCCAGATATTTCCATCAAAATCTGCTTTGATAAATAATGGTGTATTTTTTGAAATCACTGGATCTAATTTTGGAATTATTTTTGTTGTGATTTGTTTTGTTTCAGGATCAATGAATCCAATCTTGTTTGCTCGGGTATCTGTAAACCAAATATTCCCTTTATTGTCTTGTGTTAGAAATGTTGAAGTTAATCCATCAAACGTATATGAAGAAAATTTTTCTGTTTCAAGTGAAAATTGCCATAGTCTAGGAGCTGATGCATCACTTAACCAAATCGAATTTCCTCCATCATATAATGGGAAAAGCGGTTTTGCATCTTCTGGTAAATCATATTCAGTTATCTTAGTTTGAATGTCTGCTAGTCTAGGTTTTACAAGTAAATTCAAAATTATTGATTCATTTGCATTTTCATTTCTTAATGCTTCAATCTCTACTAGCCATTCTCCAGAAAATCCAAATGTTAATTCCCCTTGAAATTCAGTTAGTCTATTTTCATCTTCTTTGATAATCTCCATTGGGATTTCAATTGGAGCTATATTCCGTGATGGATTTGAAACCTTTACTTTGATTTCTTCAGAATCGTAAATTGGCTTTCCTTCAAAATTACTTGCTTTAACTATGACTGTATTTGTGCCACTAGAAAATGGAGAAATATCGATATCAAATTTTACATTCTCAGTAAATTCTATTGTCTTAAATCCATAGACAATCTCTTGTGCATCAACCTTTTGAATTTCACCTGCAGGTAGTGTTCCATTAGTTAGTAATGCAACTACTCCAAGAAGAATTATTCCTAATACTGCATCAACTTTGAGTGATCTCTTTAATTTTTTATGAACTAAAATTTTCCCCGTTGAAAAATTCTTTTCAGCATTTTTTTGCACTTTAAACTGGAAAAATCCTCCTAATACTACCATGATTGTTGCAATCGCAATTTTCAGAATTATTAATTGTCCATATACTGATTCTGTTATTAGTCCTACATCACTTTCTAAGAACCACATCAGTGTGGGTCCTGTAATGATTACAATTCCTAATGCAATGATAAATGCAATTGAAAATCTTGGAATTAGTACTAAACTCATTTTCTCTCTGTTTGATTCTTTAAGTTGAGAAAATGTTGGCAACAATGTGAAAACAAAGTAGAATATTCCACCTATCCATAATGCAGCCACTAAGTTGTGAATGTAATCTAGTACTATTGCTGGTATTTCTCCACTAGCTGCCCCATGTCCAATTAGACTTGTAGTAGCAATTAATGCAAGTGACATGACAAGCAATGGAATTTGATTCTTTTTTGATAGAACTTTTTTCCTGTCTAATCCAAACCAAATTACTAGTAAAATTATTGTTATTACCATCCTGATTAACCAAATATTTCCAAAATCAGTTTGAATTGCATTTAATGGAGATGTTTCTAATCGTATTGTCTGTACTGCAATCATCAAAATATCAGAAACAAAAACTAATCCTAAACCAATACCAGTTAATGACATAAATTTTCCATGATGAATATTTTCAATCTTTTGTAATTCTTCTTTGATAGATTGTTTGTTTTGTGTTCCCCAAATGAATAGAGATGCAATTACAACTCCTAAAACAATCGTTTGACCTACTAATCCTGGAAATCTAGCACCTGCTTCAGGTAAAAATACTAACTCTGATGGTCTTTCTATTCCTAACATAGAAGGATCGATAATCACATCCCCTACTGCAAACAAGAATGCCCCAGGAACAAGATGTCCATCAACTTTGGATAGGACTTTGGTTGTTACAGTATAAACTCCGTCTTCTAATGGAGGTGTTGTAACAATAAGTGATAACTCTCCTTCATAGTAATTGGTATCTTTGTTATCAATCTGATTTCCATTATTGTCAAACACTCTAAGCTCACTAAAGTTTATGTCAACTGGTTCTGAAAAAAATACAATTACTTCTGTGGTTCCTGCTGGTGCATTTGTTTCCAAGCTTGGAATGGTTTGTTCTGTAAAAGGATGCGCTGCTGCAAATGGTAGTGATATGGATGATAAAACAAACAAAAGTATCAGTAATCTTCTCATTTACACTTTAGATCATACTTGATAATTTAAACAGTTTTCAAATTATTCGAGATTTGTACCAAACCACGTAAAGATAATAACATGTTATTCTAAATTGATTATAGTGAAGATTCTGCTTTTTGTCTTTATTGGATTGTTATTTTCAATTGGGATGATTGTTCCCTCATTTGCCCATACTACTGTTCATGTAGAACAATATGAAATCGAAGCAGGATGGGGAATTGAACCTCCTGTTGTAGGCATTAGAAATGATCTAGTTCTGAAAATCATTGAACGAGGAGAAAATGAAGGTTCATTTACAGGAATAACAAGTGCTTTCAAAAATGTTGATGCGACTGTAATGTTTGGAGGCGCATCTAAAAAAATTGATATTAATTCTGATCCTAAACCTGGATACTATTTTTCTCCGATAATTCCTACTAAAACTGGAACTTACATGGTGGAACTAAAGGGAGATCTTCACGGTACTCTAATTGACATTAAAATTCCAGTTGAAGATGTAGAATCTACTGCAGTCTTAGATTTTCCTCCAACATCAGGTGGAGGTGATACTGACATTGCCGCATTAAAAAATGCAATTTCTTCATTACAGCAAGATGTTTCTAAACTAAATTCTGGTGAAACTAAAGTTGCATCTGATGGTGGTGTATCTTATGACTTTGCAATTTTTGGATTATCAATTGCTGGAGCAGCTATAATCTTAGCGATAATTGCTTTAGTAAAAAGAAAATAGAAAAAGAGGAATTCCTAAAATCTTGGAATGACTCTAGATTTTGCAGTTACTGCTACGATGCTTATGATTGCAACCGCTAGTATCATCATTGCAATTGTTCCAAATTCTGGGACAACCTTTGAGAATACTATTTCTTCACCAATTGGTCCTGTTTTAGGATCGTCAACACCATAACCTTGGAAGGTAATAGTAATGTCTACTGGATCAGAAGAACTTAGTGGTGCTGTTGTATGCATACCTGATCCTTCATGATGATGTGCTCCCATGTCATCTAGTACTGTTTTACCATTCTGTGTAACAGTAATGTCATGATTGACATGTTCTGAATCTTCAAATTCTACATGAACTTCCATCATCTCACCTGCCATTGGTTCTGTAGTCCATACTGAAACTTTTGTTCCATCAGACATCATACCAGTTGCAGATGCTTGTGTCATCAAGTGACCTGCATCGTCCATGTGATCATCACCATGATCGTCAGTTGCTTCTTCAGCTTCTACTTCTTGTACTATAATCAAACCTTGCATCCAAGGATGTACCATACAGAAGTATGGATATTCACCTACAGTATCTGGACTCCATTCGTATGAACCATCTATCATTAGTAGACTTGTATCAAATACACCATCTGGTCCGCCATCTGGAGTTCCTGATGTGAATGTATGTGCTGCACTGTCAGTGTTTGTCATAATTACAACACCACCAACATCTACTGTTGCAGTACTTGGAATGTAACATCCTTCTGCTGTATCTTCACAACCTGGTGCACCAGAACCTGGTGCTGGAACGATTGTGACTTCTGAATGATCTGCAAAGGCAGCTGGTGTCATTGCGACAATACCTGCTGCAATAGCAAATAGTACGAAGAAAGAGCTAATTGCTTTAGTCTTCATTAAAGAAATACTTGTCTGGATACATAAAAACCTCACTGGAATTTTCATAAATGGTACTAATTTTTTCTAAATTGGTACAACTTTAGAATTCCCAACAATGGAATCCCAATATACATCCCAACATTTAGCATAATTATAGAAATACCATATCCCAACATTTCTTCTTCTGAATCAATATTGACATGATTAAGCAATGACAATGATGATAACATCGGTGTTAATCCTACCTTTACAATTTCTTTGAAAACATGATTTTCTCTTTCAAAATCAGATATGCTGGGTGAAAATGAATAATAGAGTTGATTAAATCCACTCATAAACATAGTTCCTGATTCTGTTGTTAAGACCGTATTGTCTCTAAGTTCTCTGAGCTGTTGAACTTGTGGTGCAAGCTCTGAACCAAATGCTGCCGTTGCAATTAAACATCCTCCATTTTCTTCAGGTGGAACGTCTTTTATTGGTTGAGCGTGTGCTTCACCTACCATAATGTCAAATGATACTGTTTCTTTAGGAATTGGCTGAAACAAAATACCTTCAATCTCAAAGTCCATAGTATACACACCTTCTCCTAGATTGAATTCAATTGGAATTTTAACAGAACCAACAGATGTGTGAGTTAGCGGTATTGGTCCAAATACTCTTTCACCATCTTTAGATACAGAAATTGTATAATCAATATGCTCTTGAACTTTTTGTGTTTGAGGATTAAGAAAATCAATATTGATTTTTGTTTCAACATTAGGTTCAATTGGATCATGTGATAGTTTTACATCTAGTGTTCCTTTTTCTGTAGGCAAAACTTGTGATTCAGCAAATGCTGGTATAATTAATAATGGAATCAGCAAAAATGCAAGCAAAATTTTCATACAGTGAGTTTGAAAACCTGAAATAAAAATTGTACTCTATTTTTCAAATAAAAAAATTCCTACGCATAGAAATCCTATACCATATTTAAATATGGAATGAACTCAATTTCAACATTGTATAACAAGTTTGCATTATTCATTTCAATTATTGGTATTTTTTCGATTGGTGCTATTCTTCCTGATGCATTTGGACATGGGCTTGGCGGAGATCAAGCTGAACCGCTATCATTTGGAGATATGGAAGTAACTGTTAGAACACAACTGAGTCCATCTGATATTACAGTTGGAGAAATTGATTCTGCTAATATGCAAGTACGTTTTTTTGATACCTTAACTGATAAGAATCTTGAAAAAGTGACATATAGAATAGAAGTTTGGCAAAGTGGTGAACTTTTAGCTAGAAATTTGTTTTATGATATGGATGGAAGACTAGATGTTAAAATCAAACCACAGTCTAGTTGTAATAAAGATAATCTTCATGAATGTTCAATTTATGGTGGATCTCAACATGTTAGTGCCCCTGGCGCTTTATATGTACAAGGGGCATCTTGTACTGATGAGAATTTAGATATCTGCGCAAGACCTTCAATCACGGGCCCAATATTTGTAAAAGGTGGATTGTACAAGATTAGAGTAGACATTGAAGCTGCCACTAGTCCAAGAACAGTACTAGCTAACTTGTTAAGTTATGAGACTTTTGTAAGTGTTGCACAAGAACAAAACTTTTCTTTCCAGACAGCAAATGCTGAAGAAGTTCCAATTGTTATAAAGACGTACTATGATGATGTTGACAATTTCAAATTCGATAAATCAGATAATTCAATTTCGTTTGACATGCCATTTGATTGGAGTCCAGATTATGTTAACTTGGTACAAGTAGTACATGAAGAAGTACGAGTTCCAAAAACATTTGCACCATATGCAGAAGGAAAACAATTCAAAGGATATGTCAACGGCGTTGAAATTGATCAGAGAGCATTACTGAATGATCCATATTCATATGATGATACAAACATTGTTCATTTCTTAATTACTAAAAATGACTTAGAAAAAATTAATGCATCACTTGGCCCTTCAAACTATGATAAACAAAAAATGGACTTGAAATTAGTTCCATTAGCAGAAACTTCAAAAAGTTCTACTGAATTTTATCTTGTAGATACCAAAAACTATGAAAAAGTTCCAACAACTGTTAACATAGCTTGGGATGGAAAATATGGAGCTAATCAAGAAATTCCATTTGAATTTACATTCTTTGATGAAAATAGAAATTTAATCAAAGATGTAAGATATGCTTATGTTGTTTTAGATGAATTTGATAAAGAAATTGCCAGAAATGATGGAGATGATCCAGATAACCCAGGAATAATGTCTATTGAAGGATTAGACATTCAAAGAATCTATGTTCCATCTCAGGGTCAAATTCGAGTTGATATTCTAGTTTATGGAACAGGATTAGATTATGATCCAACCTATGCTGGAATTGGCTCTGCAATTATTGAAATTGGTCCTGGTTCTACTACTATCCCTTCAGTTCCTGAAAAAGCACCAATTCCCAGCTGGATTAAAAACAATGCAGAGTGGTGGGCAGCAGGACAAATCGATGACGATTCATTTGTACAAGGCATTCAATATTTGATTAAAGAAAAAATCATGAAGATTCCACCAACGACTCAAGGAACTGGTGGAACCACAAATAACATTCCCAGCTGGATTAAAAACAATGCAGAGTGGTGGGCAGCAGGACAAATCGATGACGATTCATTTGTACAAGGCATTCAATATCTAATCAAAGAAGGAATTATGAAAATTCAATCATAGGTTTTTAAATAAATTCTGTTAAGTGTTAGTATTATGAAAGACATCAATGACATCATGCCAAAAATTCCCAACATGAGATGGGGAGCTTTGATGAACAAAGCACCAACAAGTGAAAAAGTAAAAGAGATGAACAAAATTTTTCCAGACAATGGAAAATGGCATACTGTATTTGAAGAGCAAGATCAAATTACAATCGATGGAAAAGAAATACGCAAAAAAGATCCAAACAAGTGGACATAGTTTGAAAAGTTTCTTCTTGTTTGCTATTCTGATATTTTTCTCCATGTTTGTATTTGATAGTGCATTTGGTCATGGTGTAGGCAGTGAAACTTTTCCACCTGTTGATCTAAACGGAAAACAAGTCACTCTGGAAATTTCATCTTCAAAAAACGATCCTGAAAAAAATGATGATCAACAAATCTCTATTTCAATGATTGATTTTGATTCTAAAATCACATTGCGTGATGTTACATTTTTAATTAAATCTTATCGTGGTGAAACTTTTCTATTTGAGCAAGAGTTCAAGGCAGATAATGGATTCGTAGTTTTTAATTTTATATCTGAAGATTCTGATACTGTTGTAATTGAAGAAGTTGCAGATAATGGGCTTTTTGGCTCTTTACTAGGATTAGAAAGCAGAATGATCAATGTAAAAGGACCAAAACTCAGTGAAGGTGGATTATACAAATTCGATATTAGTATACTTACAGCTGATGGTTATTCCCAAAAATTAGCAGAACCTCTTATCTTTAATGCAGGAATATCTATTGCTCAAACTACTACACACAATTTTGTTGATCCAAATTTTGGTGAGCAAAATATTGATATAGTTACATACTATGATGAAATTTCGGATTTTAATTATGATTCTCACTCAAAAGAAATCAGTTATTCTATGCCTTTTGAGTGGAGCGAATCTAACATCAATCAAACATCCGTTGTTCACGAGGAACTTGTAATTCCAAAAACATTTGGTGATTTACTGGTATCTGGATTTTCAATGTATGTAAATGGAATCAAGTTATCTGATGATGTTACAACTATTGATGATTTTTTCTCTGATGGACGTGTAGTTCATTTTATTATTTATCAAAAAGAACTGCTAAACATATTTCAAAATGGCTCTGATCAAAACCAAATGAATTTTGTGATAAAACCTGATCGTGATTATGTTCATTTGAGCTCAGTTACAGAAAATGGACAATTTAGAATTCTAGCAACTACGGAACCTGAGAATCTAACATCAAATTCCAATGCCAAGATAATTTTTGATGTAACTGATATCTTCTTAAAGAACAAACCTGTTTCTACAACTTATGATTTTTCAGTTACACAAAATGAAAAAATAATTTTTGAGCAGAGTGGAATTAGTACAGATTCTAAAGATAAACATAACATTGCAGAATTTATGGTTCCTGAAAATATCTCCGGAATTGTCAATTTGAATTTTTATAATTTAGACAATAATGATCTTGCAAAAACTTCTATTCCCATTGTGATTAATAGAGTTACAAACCAAAACGAAATTTTGATACCTGATTGGATCAGAAACAATGCACTGTGGTGGTCTGAAGAACAAATTGATGATAATACATTCATTCAAGGAATAGAATATTTGATAAAAAACAATATTATTGTAATTCCTCAAACACAACAAGAAACAACAGATGCTCAAAAGATCCCATCATGGATCAGAAACAATGCAGAGTGGTGGGCAGCAGGACAAATCGATGATGAGACATTTGTTCAAGGACTTGAATTTTTAATCAAGAAAGGAATTATTCATGTTTGATTGATACTAGTTCGAGAAATGAACCAGTCGCTTTAAATGAATAATTGAGTAATTATCATTACTTTGTTTAGGCCTGAAACAATTCTTGAAAGAAAGTCAACTCTATTTTCAATTGTAGTTACTGGCGTAATCGCAATTTTGGCTTTGCCTATAATTGTTCCACATTTGTTCCATGGATATCATCTTGCTCATATTTTCTTACATGTTGGAGGAATCACACTTGCAGTATTCATTACAGTTCTTGCAGTATTTGCATATTATAGACTGAAGACTAAACGACTCTTACTAAGTGCAATAGCATTTGGAAATTTTATTGGTGCTGAAGCTGTTTTACTAATTGACGCCACTTGGCCAACTATCTTTGATCTTGATATGATGTCAATTTCTGAAGTGGGACATTTATTGACATTTGTGACATTAGGATTATTGGCATTAGGAGTGTTTAGAAATGACTAATAGAGATTTACAAATTCAACAAATCATAGAACAAAATCCTGGAATTCAATTCCGTGAAATTATGCGTTCATCTGGATTAAAAAACGGAGTTCTCAGTCACTATCTTGGAAAATTAGAAAAAAACGGAATCATCAAAGCTAATCGTGGTCCACGACAAGTAAGATTTTATCCACCACAAATTACTGAACCTGAATCAATTATAATCAAAGCTTTGCGAAAACAAACTCCTCGTGATTTACTACTTGCATTAATAGAAAATGACGGATCAGAATTTTCTGAACTAGTTAAGGCAGTTAAAAAATCACCGTCAACTGTTTCACTATATCTATCACAACTTGTAGATGATGAACTAGTAGAAATAAAATTTGTCCATCTCAAAAAAAGATATCATATTAAAGCAAGAGATATCATAGATAAATTAATTGAAGACTATAGGCCAAGCATACTTGAGAAATCAACTTCTGGGTTTGAAGACATTTTCAACTCCTTCTAGAATTTCACAACTAATCATTCCTATGTTTTTAGGATTATTCATTCTTCTGTTACTTCCTACAATTGCTTATGCTGATGTTTTCATACCAGATAGTGAATATGCTGGATATTATGATTATGAAGGAGTTTACACTGTTGTTGGAAATGTAAAAAACCAAAATGATTTTGCATTAATTCCAATAATTACAATATCTGTTATTGATAATGATCAGAAAAAAATTACTCATACATTACATCATGTACCTATACCTGCAATGACTGATATTCCATTTAAATTAAAATTTCCAGAGATTCATGGTGATAATCCCGTCTTACTAAATGCTGAATTAGAGTATTCTAAAACCAAAAAAAATCCTGTCCCTATACAGATTATCTATGATAAAACTTTGATTACTCATGAAGATGGTCATGTTACTGGTAGAATAACAAACATTGGAAATCAAACAGTATACAATCCTAAAATATTTGCGATTGTTCATGGCTATGAAAAATATATTTTAGATGTTGCTCAAAATATAAAACCAATTGAAAAGATTGAGCCAGGACAAATACTGAACTTTACAATATACCCTGATCCTTCTGTATCTGAACCCGTTCGTTTCTATTCGTGTTTTGCACCAGTTGATACTACTGTAATTCCTGTAACTGCAAAGAAAAATGGCGGTAATTTTGATTTTAGATATGATTCAGGTGCATGGTATTCTGCTGCAAAGTTTGATGAGAAAGGAACAACGATGAGTATTCGTGGGTATAACAGCTATCCATTAGAGACTTATGCTAATTTTGAGTTTCCTCCAATTTCAGGAAATGAAAAATTTTTTGTAACCCTAAATGATGAACCTGTTGATTTTATTCAAAGCATAGATGAGATGGGATTTTGGCATGTTGCATTTAGAGTTGGACCAACATCACAAGGTACACTCAAAATTTCAGGTTTTGATAAAGGATTACCACCTGAGATGCCAAAAATTCCTCAATGGATCAAGACTAATGCTAATTGGTGGATAACAAACCAAATCACTGATTCAGAATTTCTTGAAGGAATTGACTTTTTGTTTGAAAAACAAATTGTTTCTGTTCCTGAACGAGATGTAATTTCAGAATCACAATGGAAAATTCCATCTTGGGTAAAAAATTCTGCAGGATGGTGGTCTGAAGAAAAAATTTCAGATGATGAGTTTCTAAATATAATTGAAAATCTTGTAAAGAGAAACATCATTGTGATATGATTGGTACATTCGACGAATATCCCAAACTCGTTTAATAAAAAAAAAGCATTATTTCTTTTATGAAACAAAATAGTACAGTCTTAGGACTATCTATTGCAGCAATTTTTGCAATTACTGTAATTGCAATCTCTGCAACACCAACTGCTATGGCAAAATCAGATGCTAATGGTCAACCAGATTTGGTTGCAACATTAACTGCAGAAGGATCAAATGATGCGCAAGGTAAAGCATTATTTTGGTTTAATGATGATGCATCAGAATTAAGATACAAAATTATATTGAATAAAGTTGATGTTGGTTCTGTTGGAGATAATGGTACAGGTAATGACAAGAATTCTGGAAAAGGATTGGAATATTATGTAACCAAACTCCATATTCATGCAGCTCCTGGAGGAATCCATGCCGGAGAACATCTTCTAAATGTTGTTGGTCCAGCAGATGATGATCTAAACATTACAGGTCATACATTATCAGGAATCTGGGATGATGAAGACATGACACATGATCATCATGGTCATGGACATAATTCTAAGACTTTAACAAGTCAAGTTGCAGCACTTTGTAACGGAGATACTGATGTGAATGTACATCTTAGTGGTTCTGGTGAATATATTCGTGGAATCATTGAAACAAACTCTGATACATGCTCATAACTATAGGATTTCAAATCTATTCTTTATTTTTATTTCTTAATACATCCTACGAATGTACCAATTCTATTTTTATCTATCAGGTCATAGTAAATTATACAGGTCATAGTTAGGTGAGAAACAGAGGAGTCATAGTACCAGTTTCTCATCTCATTCTTCTAAGTTAATGAAATTCTAATAAAAACAGGATCATTACAAATTTAAATCTAATAATCTTATTATACAAATTTTATTCAAACAAAATAACTAATGTTACCAATACGAGATGAAAACCCACATCCTCCAGGATTCAAACCGAAAATAACTATTGGTTTAATCATAATGAACGTTGCAATATTTTTCTATGAGATAGCTGTCACTGGTCAATTTTGGGAATTTTCTAATCAACAAGCAGCACTGATGTTTTTTGAGTGGGGTGCAGTTCCAGGTTGTATTACTGGCTTTACATCTGTAATACAACCTGGAGTTTCATGTCCTGACATGTCTTACATTTCTTTATTCAGTTCCATTTTCATGCATGGTGGTTTGATGCATCTGGGTGGTAACATGTTGTTTTTATGGATTTTTGGAGATAACATAGAGCTAAAGTTTGGCAAAGCAAAATTTCTTTTAATTTATCTTGGATGGGGAATTGGTGCAGGTTTAGCTCATGTTGTAATAGATCCAGCAAGCTCCATTCCTGCTGTAGGCGCATCAGGAGCAATATCTGGTGTACTTGGCGCATATCTTGCAGTCTTTCCTAGAGTTCGAATCACTACTTTTCTAATGCTAGGATTCATCTGGAGAACTATGCATATTCAGGCAAAATGGTTCTTACCATTTTGGTTGGTCTTTCAAAATTTGTTACCCTTTTTCATAGGTGGCTTTGGTGTTGCAGGCGGCGGCGTTGCATATATGGCTCACATTGGAGGATTTGCAATTGGATTTGCAACTGGATACTTATACAAGAAAACACATAGCTCTGAATACACTTATGGAACAAGATACGGTTACAGACCAGATTATTGAAAGAATAAATCACTGATTCTGTTTGCAATTTACATGCCTTTGATTACAGTATCAATGTATCCTGGTAGAACTCAGGAACAAAAAGACGAATATGCAAAAGCAATAACAAAATCAGCAGTTGAGATTCTAAAAACAAAAGAGAACCACGTAATTGTTGTTTTTGAAGACAATCCTAAGGAAAATTGGTTTTTAGCAGGAAACCAACTTTAATTATTTTAAAAAAATATTTGACTGGAAAGTATCTCTCCAGTCAAAGGATGACATACACACTATGATCGGTCTGTATTGTATAGGATGAGTTTGCATAATAAGAAAATGGTACATTTCTAATTTGTACCACAAGTTTATCCTTTTATTGTAATACAATTAACCAATTTTATGAAAGTTGCAGTAGTTCAATTCAAAGCTTCAACTAGTAAAGAGGATAACCTCAAAAAAATCATTTCATACATTTCAAAAGCTGCATCAAAAAATGCAATGTTATGTGCGTTTCCAGAGTTTATGATGTTTTATACAAATTCATCTCAAACTGCCAGACAACTATCAGAATTAGCTGAAACAATTAATGGAAATTTTGTTTCAACAATTGCAAAGACTGCAAAAGAAAATGAAATTCAAGTTATAGGATCATTTTATGAGAAAAGCAGAAAAAAAGATAGAGTTTATGATACTGCATTTGTGATTGATAAAACGGGCAAAATAATCTCCACATATAGAAAAATTCATCTTTATGATGCTTTAGGATTCAAAGAATCTGACAAAATGATATCAGGCTCAAAAATCACAAAGCCAATCAAAACATCTGTTGGAAGAATTGGTATGATGATTTGTTATGATTTAAGATTTCCAGAAATGTCAAGATCACTTGCATCTACAGGCTCTGAAGTTTTAGTTGCACCGTCTGCTTGGGTTAAAGGAAATATGAAAGAAGAACATTGGATTACAATAAACAAAACACGTGCAATTGAGAATGGATGTTATGTTATATCTCCAGATCAGGTTGGAAATATCTACTGTGGACGAAGTCTAGTAGTTGATCCGTATGGAAAAATTTTACTTGATATGAAAAAGAAACAAGGGATTGGTTTTGTAAATATAGATTTGAACAAAGTAAAACAAACACGAAAAATTTTGCCTTTACTTAAAAACAGAAGAACTGATATTTACCCTACTTTGAAGATTTAGTTTTTCTGCTGTCACAATTAAAATTCCCACATTGCTTAGTCCATTTTTGATTTCGTGAATAACGAAAAATTATCATTGGCCATTTACATATATTGCAAGGCATCTTAGTAGCTCTCATTCTTGCTTTTTGTAATAACGGCGATGACGCTTTGCATCCTCCATAAAAGTTTGAACAACCCATGAATCGTTTTCTTGTAGATTTAGATCTAATTACCATTAATTCCCCCAACTTGCATTCAGGACATGGAACCAGTCCATTTTTAGGAGAATTTGTTCCAATAATGATGTATTTTTTCTCCTTTGATGACCACGAGAGAAATCCGTTACTGTCAAAATACTGGATTATTTCTTTTTTGAACATATTCGTTCTTGACTTTGTAGTTTTGACTACATGTCTCATAATCGGTTTTTTTACCTGAATGGTTTTAAGATTTGATTTTCTTGGCATTATCTATAATGGATTTACTAAAACAATTTTTATAGGGAAATAGGTCAGTGACATTTATGGAAAAGGTTTGTGTTCTTGGCGCTGGTAGCACCAAATATGGAAAATTAAGTGAAAGTATTGCAGATATTACTACTCAAGCATCAGTTTCAGCCATAGAAAATGCAGGAATCACTCCAAAAGAGATCAAAGCCTCTTACATTTCAAATGTCTTTGGAGTCGCTGACAAACAGGTCCATATTGGTCCTGTCTTAATGAGTAGATTAGGAATTCCAGATAAACCATCGTTAACAATAGAGTCTGCATGTGGTAGTGGTTCTGTATCTTTTAGAGAAGCATATGCTAATGTCGCCGCCGGATTTTATGATTGTCTTCTTGTTACAGGTGTTGAAAAAGTAACTCATACTGGAACTGAATGGACTACAACTTACTTTGCATATTGTTCTGACTTTTTCTATGAAGGTCAAGCAGGCGCATCATTTCCTGGTTTGTTTGCATCTATGGCAAGAGCTTACTTGACAGAATTTAATGCAACTGAAGAAGACTTTGCAGCAGTTGCAGTAAAGAATCATGATAATGGTTTTCTTAATCCAAAAGCTCACATGCAAAAGAAAATTACAGTTGATGATGTAATGAAGTCTGCTGTGGTTGCAAGTCCACTAAAACTTTATGACTGTTGCCCATTTTCTGATGGTGCAAGTTCTGTTATTCTTTGTTCTGAAAAATTTGCAAAAGAACATGGAGGTGACTATATTGAGGTTATTGGTTCTGGCAGAGGTGGCTCACCAGCTGCATTACAAGGACGTGAACACATGACAACAATCCCTAGTACAAAGATTGCAGCAGCTGATGCATACAAAATGGCAGGTATCACTGCAAAAGATATTGATTTTGCAGAGGTACATGATTGTTTTACAATTGCAGAAGTAGTTGACACTGAAGACTTGGGATTCTTTGATAAAGGACAAGGTATACAAGCTGTTCGTGAAGGAAGAACAAAATTAAATTCTGATATTTCAATTAATCCATCAGGTGGTCTTAAATCTAAAGGACATCCAATTGGAGCAACAGGTGTTGGACAAGTAGTAGAAGTATTTGATCAATTAACTGGAAGAGCTGGTGAAAGAACTGTTAAAGATGCAAAAATTGGTTTAACTCATAATTTTGGTGCAACTGGTGCAAGTTGTGCTGTTCACGTATTCCAAAGTGTGTAAAATGACTATTGAAGAACAACTTATTGAATATGCCAAACAAGGTAAGCTTCTAACTCACAAATGTACTGAATGTGGATATCTTCATCTATCTACTGCATATTATTGTCTAAAATGTGGTAGCAAAGGATTTGAGGATACTGTTTTAGATGGTGTAGGCGCAGTTGCAACTTATACTATAATCACAGTTGCTCCTGCAGGCTTTGAAAAGTATACTCCTTATGCTTTTGTTGTACTTCAGTTGGATAACACTGATTTGAGAATATCTGGATTTATGCCAAATATTGCTACCCCTGCTGATCTACCTGTTGGAACTAGAGCAAAAATTGGCGGTTTTGATGAACGTGGGATCCTCATCGAAAAACAGTAAAATTATTTGCTTGAATTATTAAAAAAAATCAAAATCTTTTCTTAATTATTTTGCGTGTCTGATCATTTTCATGTCTGTAGAAATTACATGTGGCAAATGTGGTGAAAAGATCACAAACATGAAGATGCTAAAATCTCTAAAAGATGTCCTTCATCCAACAAATGGAAAATGTCCATCATGTGGACAGAAACTTTCAACATCAGAGTTTTCACTTGATGTTCAAGAAAATTAATACAAATTGATCTCCAATAAAGATCTTTTTACATTTTTAAGAAATATGATCTAAAAGCCTAAAAAAATAATCTAGTCACAAGTCTTATTTACTCCTTAACTAGAGATGCAATAATGAAACTAAGTAAAGAGGAACTAGAATTAGACATAGACCCTGACTTAGATACAGATATTGATGACGACTCAGATCTAGATTCAGATATTGATGACGACTCAGATCCAAAGCGAGGTGGAATCTTACAATCTACTTCAAAACGTGTCAGAATGATATTTTCTGTCATGGCAAGTCCCAACAGAATCGATATTCTCAGAATCTTAAATTCTAAAGGTCCTTTAACTTACTCTGAATTAAAATCCCTAGCTGGATTCAAATCAAAAAAAGAAAGTGGAAAATTTGCATATCACTTGAGAAAATTACTTAGACAATCACTTGTTGCACTAAACAAATCTGAAAGACGTTACACCATTACAAATCTTGGAAAACTTGTTCTAAGTTTGGCAAGACAAATTGAAGAAAGATCAATCATTGAAAGTGGAAAAATGTATGTTAGAACATCCTCTGAATCGATTGAAGAATTCAATTCTCACAAAATTATTCAATCTCTTGTACGTGAAGGAAGTCTTCCATTAGAACTAGCACAAAAAATTACTGAAGAAGTTGAAAATAGAATTTACAAATATCAGACTACATATCTTACAGGCGCATTAATCCGTGAAATGGTTAATTCTGTCCTGCTTGAGCATGGTCATGAGGAATATAGGAACAAACTCGCACGCCTAGGCTTGCCTGTATATGATGTTCAAGAAATGATTTCAAATTTAGATAATGTAGATAACGGTACTGAAGGCCTCTTGTTTAATACTGGACAGCGAGTATTTGCTGAACATCTTCTAACAAATGTTTTACCAAAGGATGTAGCAGATTCTCATCTTTCTGGTGACTTACATATTTCAAATCCTGGAATCTGGTCAATGATTCCTGATACAATCTTTGTTAATGTTAAAGAATTAATTGAAGATGGAATTGATCTTGGTGGAAAATATCTTGATGTGTCAAGAATTCCTGCATCAAAACAACTTGATGAAATTACAAGCTCATTGTCTGTAGTTATTGCTCTTCTTTCAAAAGAAGCTTCACAAGAAGTAGTACTTGATGGTCTAGTCACACTATTTACAAAACATTCCAAATCACTTACAGAACTTGAACAAAAATTAACTGATGCATTTGTAACTGCATCAACAACTTCAAAATACAATAAAACTAGTACCAATGTTTCAATTCGCTTACAACTTGGAGCTGACACAAAAATAATTGCATCAATAATTAATGCATACAAAAATTATACAAAGATAACACCAATTCCAAAAATTGGTTTAATTATTGATGCTGATAAAGGAAAGATTAGTGATGTGTCCCAAGCAGTAGCAGAAATAATTTCAATTGGTGGAAAAGTAATGTTTGCTAAAGGACAAACATCAAGCTATGGAATTACAAATGGATCAACAAAAGCTTCTGGTCCTCTCTCAATAACTTTACAATCTATCTCAATTAATCTTCCAAGATTAGCATTTGAATCAAACAAAGATGAAACTTACTTTAGAGCAAGACTTGCTCTGCTAATGAAACCAGCATTAGCATCTATGGCATTAAGAAAGAAAGAGATATCCGATCTTACACGAAGAGGTCTAAATCCGATACTTGCAAAGAATACACAATACATGCAAAGGAGTTCTGTATCTTTGGTTGTGAACTTGGTAGGACTCAAAGAAGCAGTCTTTAACATTCTTGGATTCCAAGACAACAAAGAAGGACGAAATATTCTTTACAAAGTCATTGAAACTGCCGTTGATGTAGGTGCCAAAAAAGGCAAAGAATTAGGTGATACAGTAGCCATATCCATGACTGAAACTGAAGGATCTGCACGTTTTGCAACGCTTGATGGTGAAAAATATGGCAAAAATTCATCACTAAATTCAATGGAGTCTGATTTCTATTCTCAAGGTGTAATCATAAAAGCATCCGAAGTGTCTGACTATACTAACAAAAGTGATCCTATCTCTGAATGTAACAAACTCTCAAAACTGCTTAACGGCGGATTGCTTGTAACATTAGATGTTGATAAAAACGCAAATATCGAGGAAATCAAAAAATCCATTGAGAAAACCTCTGAACTTACACCATCATTCAAACCAGTAAGACACACTGCAATTTGTGCTGAGTGTGGTTTCAAAGATGAACAGTTTGATGACAAGTGTCCAAAGTGTAAGTCATCTTATGTTGTCTGAAAATCGTAAATGATAAACTAGTTCCGATCATTTTTCAAAACTTTTTGATCACTTTTAGATGTCACGATCATCATCGATTGTAAGTAATGTTATACCAGTATGATGTTCATAGTAACGATGTTAAAAATATTGACCCAATAACAGAGCAAGATCAAAATTTTTCGAGCACACAAGTTATATCCATATTCATTCTAACCCTTGCGGGGAGATTATAATGGACAATTCACAAATAGAAAATACGATCACTGAGATTCGTAAGCGCAGTGGCGCAGTAACGGTTTTCAATAAAGATAAAATTTCAAATGCCATTTACAAGGCATTGGCAGCCACCTCTAAAGCCGACCGTGGCGTTGCCGACAAACTAGCAAATGATGTAGTTAACAAGCTAGTAGAGCAAGGATTTACTAGCTCTAGATCACCTACAGTTGAAGATATTCAGGATATTGTAGAATCTACTTTAATCGACAGTGGAAATAGCGATATTGCAAAAGCATACATCGTCTATAGACATGAAAGAAGAAAATTAAGAGATGAAAAAATGAAGGTCTTGAATCTAAAGGCCCTTGATCCAGTCTCAAAGAAATTTGACTTGAATTGTCTGAGAGTTCTAGCCTCTAGATATCTTTTTAGAAATTCAAAAAGTGAGATTATTGAATCTCCAACTCAAATGTTTGAGAGAGTTGCAATTTTAGTTGGAATTGGTGACATGTTATATGATTCACAAATATTTGACAAATCTGGACATAAAAAACAGGATGTAGAAGAAGCAAAATCTTATCTTGAAAAACTAGATGCCTTTGATTATAAATTCAAAGTAGGAGATTATTTCTTTAACAAATGGCATTTTAGAGCCCTAATCAATCACTATGTGACTCTAGCCAACAAAGGTCAGATGAAAATCAGTTTCAAAGACGTTTTGACACTTCTAGCAGGAAAGAAACTCGAAGTTTATGCAGACAAAATCACTGAATACCTAGATATGATGACTGCACAAGACTTTCTACCAAATTCACCAACAATGATGAATGCTGGTGGAAGACTGGGACAACTTTCAGCATGTTTTGTACTTGGAATGAATGATGGCATGGAAGAAATCATGAAATCCACTTCTGATGCTGCATTAATCTTCAAGTCTGGTGGTGGAGTCGGAATCAACTATTCTGATCTTCGTGAAGAGGGAGACATTGTAGCATCAACATCTGGTGTTGCATCTGGTCCTGTATCTTTCATGAATATCATCAACACTGTAACTGAAGTTGTAAAACAAGGTGGTAAAAGACGTGGTGCAAATATGGGAATCATTGAAGCGTGGCATCCTGATGTTGAAAAATTCATTACAAACAAAACAGAAGCAGGAGTTTTAGAGAATTTCAACATAAGTGTTGGAATCTGGGAAGATTTTTGGCATGCACTTGTTAATACTGCTGATGGAAACTATGTCCTACGTAGTCCACGTGACAAAAAACCTGTTAAAGAAATCAATGCACACCAACTAATTGATCTAATTGCATTATCTGCATGGAAAAGCGCAGAACCTGGTTTGATCTTCTTTGATCAAATTAACAAATACAACGTATTTGCAAAAGCAAGACAAGCACCATTAAGAGCAACAAATCCATGTGGTGAGCAAAGTCTCTATCCATACGAATCATGTAATCTAGGTTCTATCAACTTGGTGAATCTTGCAAAAAGACAAGCCGATGGTTCTTATGAATTTGATTGGCAAGGATATGAAGAGATAATCCGCAAGACAACAAGATTTTTGGATAACATTATTGATGTAAATAATTATCCAGTTCCAGAAATCAATGTAGCATCAAAAGAGTCTAGAAGAATTGGACTTGGAGTTATGGGAGTAGCTGATCTATTATACAGACTAAAAATTCCATACAATTCTAAAGAAGGTTATGAACTCCAATCAAAGCTATCTGAAGCCTTGACATACTATTCAATGGAAGAAAGTGTTGCACTTGCTAATGCTCGTGGTGAATTCCCTCTATGTGCAAAAACAGAATATCCTGAAGGAAAAATTCCGGTATCTGGATATTATGAAAATCCAAAAGATTCTCATTCTTATGAATGGGATCCTCTCATTGAAAAAATCCAAAAGAATGGTATTAGAAATGTCTTAACTACCACAGTAGCCCCAACTGGAACACTATCTATGATTGCAGACTGCTCAAATGGAATGGAGCCTGCATTTGCTCTAGTGTTTGAAAAGAGAGTAACTGTTGGAAGATTCTTCTATACAAACAAGATTCTTGAAGAAGCTCTCAAAGAAGAAGGTCTCTATACTGATGAAATTCTCGAAAAGATTGCAGACAATTACGGTTCATTGAAAGGAATTGAAGAGATTCCACAATGGATGCAAGATGTCTTTGTTACAGCAATGGATATCCATTGGGCCGATCATCTAATGGCTCAAGGTGTATGGCAAGATTGGATTGGAAATGCAATTGCAAAAACAATCAACATGCCATATGATGTAACAGTTGAAGATGTAAAATCTGCATATCTGCTAGCACACGAAATTGGTCTAAAAGGAATGACTGTTTATCGTGATGGCTCTAGACACAAACAAGTTCTTCATATGACAAGTGCGAATGCAACAAAGACATTTGATGTAAGACCAAGTGATTTCATGACTGAATATGTCACCACTAAAATTACAAATCCATACATCAAGTCCCAAGTCAATGCTGCACTTGCATTAAAGGTGCATGATGAAGAAATCAAATTAGAACCTCCTAAAATTGAAGAGGTTTCAGAAGATCGTCTATGTCCAACATGTAAAAACAATCTTGTTTTCGTAGAGGGCTGTAGTATCTGCATTGAATGTGGATACAGTGGCTGCACATCTGGGTAGCCATATTTCACTTATTTGCAAACTGGGATAACTAACACTTGCTCATTCCAGGAGTGAGTAAAAATCCTAAGTGCTCTTAAGGGTATAGGGAAAAGACGTTTGTTTGTCTACCTAAATCCTAACAACCAGTTAGGATTTAGCCCCCAAGACGACATACGTCCCCCTATTCCATAATTATTATGAAACTTTTTTTGTTATAATTAAATGTAATAGAGATCGCCATCAAAAAAATACCTAATTGAAAAAAATGACTAATCGATCAATAGTGACAACTTTTTTACTCCTATTCGTTTTTGGATTTACATGAATAAGAAAATTCTAGGTGTAATTATTGGAGTTATTATCATACTAACGGCTGCAGTCCTAAGTTTACAAAGTTCAGAACTTATCACTCAACAAACAAATGAAAAAATTGGTCTTGTAATTAATTCCCCAAATCAATCCACAACATTACAAGAATTAGATCAGGTTTACTCAAAAGCTTCTGATGCTGGAATTGGAAGAAGCAATGTCTATCTTTTTTGGAATCTGGTAGAACCTGTACGTGGAGAATTTGATTGGAAACAATCTGATATCCTGATGGGTTTGAATGAAAAAAATGATCTCAAAGTTACTCTATATTTTTCCATAATTAATGGTGAAACACTTGGACCTTTTCCTAATTGGATTGGAAAGCCATCTCTTAATTCTATAGGTGAAGACAGAGTTGTTAGCGTATTAGATGAAATATTATCAAGATATGATATTATAGATACTGTAATTCTAGCAGGACAAACAGAATCCCAATTCAGATTTTATGAACAAAATATTTCAGTATACAAAGATCTATTCAATGGAGTTTATGATAAAATCAAATCAAAACATCCTGATGTAAAAATAGGAAATTCGTTTGCATTACACCAGGTTTTGAATAAAAATTTACAATATGTTGTAACTGATTTGGCAATTGGTGATTTTATTGCATTTTCTTATTCACCAGTTGATTCTCTAAATCATATTGTAAAAACTCCTGAACAAGCAAAAGAAGAATTAGCCCAAATTTTTGATTTAGCAGGTGATAAACAGGTAGGACTTTTTGAGATTAGCTGGAGCACTTCTGATTTTGTTGGAGGAAATGAAGCAATGCAAACAGAATTTCTAGAAAAATCTTTTAAATTTTACACTGAAAATGAACCTAAAATAGAATTCTTCACTTGGTATAGACAATATGATAGACCTAATGGAACTTGTATAGTTGAGTCTCCTACTATAGGCGAAGATACTCTGACTGTTGGAGGTTCTGGTTTTGGAAGTAGCGAACATGTTGCTGAAAGATTGAGTAATTACATTTGTGATGCTGGATTGATCAATAATGATGGCAATCCCAAATCAAGTTGGAATGAATTTAAGAAGCAAATACAAATGATAAACTAATGATTTCTTTAATCTTGTCTGAATCTTCATTAGAACTTGTTCCAACTGAATTAAAACACCATCCATCAATAATTGCACATGCAAGAAAACTAGGGAAACATCCCTCAGAAATCCTACTTGATAATTCGTGGCATTTTGCAGCTATGAAAGGAATTGAAAATGAATTAAAAAGAGGCAGACCTGATCTAGTGCATTTTTCAATACTGGAAGCTACAACTATTCCATTATATCTTCAAAATAAAATGAAACTTTTTGTACATACACTTGATGACAAAGTAATATTCTTTGGAAAAAATGTTCACATTCCTAAATCATATCACAGATTTGAAGGTGTCATTGAAAAATTATTTCAGGAAAAAAAAATTACAACAAAAGACGATGATCTTTTATTAAAAATTGAAGAAAAAACATTCTCTCAATTAATTGGTGAGATTAATCCATCAAAAGTAATTGGTTTTTCGACACAAGGTACAAAGAGTACTTATGAAAAAATTGCAAAAGAGATTCCAGATGATGCCTGTATAGTACTTGGAGGATTCCAAAAAGGTCATTTTTCTAATTCAGTTGAAAATCAAATTACAGATCTTTATTCGGTTGGGGATGAATCCTTCGAAGGTCATGTTGTTATTGCTAGAATGCTCTATGAGTATGAAAAAACCATTTTTATGTAGGAAATAAAATTTGCAATCTATTGCAGTCATAGTATAGCCTGGTTAGTATTCGGGGTTTCCAACCCTGTGACGCGGGTTCGAATCCCGCTGACTGCATTGTTTTACTCTATGAGAACCAATTTTTAGGTGTAGATTCAAAGACTGTTGTGAAACTAGGCGCAAAAAAAATTGCAATGGAAAGAATGGAAATTCTAATTGAAAATGCAATTAGTAATGCAAAGACAAACCCTGAACTTTCTCAAAGGCAGGCCTCTATTGCTAGAAGAATAAGTACTAGACATAAAATCAGAATGCCATATTACCTTAGAATGGTTTTTTGCAAAAAATGTAAATCCTTTATTGCTCCTGGAATAAATTCTCGAATTCGTTTAGGAAGAACATCTGTCAAATCGATCAGAATTTCTTGTAATTTATGCGGGCATACTTATCGTAAAATTATATCTTAATAATTAACAATGATATTTTAACAACTTCAAAATACATATAATTATGATTTTAAAGATTGTTTTGTTAATTCTAGTTGGCTTACTTACAATTTCAATAACTCCCGCATATGCTCAACATCATTCAGGATCTCTGGCACCTCCCATAGATTTTGATGGATTAAGAGTAGCTCTAACTACCATTTTAACTCCAGAAGATTTCATTTATGGTGATTCTAAAAGTGTAAATTTATCAGTTAGATTCTTTGACAGTGATACCAATACAAATATCCAAAGCGTCACATACAGAATTCAGATTTTTCACGAAGATAATTTAGTTGCCAATGAATATTTTTTTGACGATGACGGCAAACTAGATTTAGAAATTAAACCTACATCTCTGTGCCAAAATGAAAATCTTTGGAAATGTACTAAATATTATGGTGAAAAACATGCCATAGCTGGAGCCTATTATGCAAGAGGTGATTCATTGCCTGTAATTCAAGGCCCTGTTTTTGATAAAAGTGGACAATATAGCATTCAAGTTTCCATTGTAGGAGCAACCAATCCAAAAACAATGACCACAAAAGATCTATTGTTTGAAACTTTTTTACATCTTCCACAAAAACAAACATTTCCAATTAAAATCGCAAATGCACAGGAATCTCCAATATCTATAAAATCTTACAACGACAAAATTTCAAATTTCAATTATGATGAATTAACAAATAAAATTTCATATGAAATATCATATGATTTAAACCCAAATCAACATGATTTTAATCTCAACCAAATAATATTATTCCAAAAAGATTTCTCACCATTCAAAACAGGATATGACATTGATGTTTTTGTAGATAATATTCAAATTAATGACAATTATTTTGATATTGAAATTTCAAATCCTGATGAAAATATTATTAGAATAAATCTCCCTCATGAAGAACTCATGAAAATCAAAAATAAATCAAATCTCAATGATAATGATACAATAAAAATAGAAATTTTATCTGGTGAACAAATCAATCTAAATGAATTTGATTTAACATTTGAAAATGGTTTTAATGCAAAAATATCTTGGGATTCTAAATTAAAACCAGGCGAAAAAATCCCACTTACATTTTCTTTCTTTGATGCAAACAATGAGTCTGTCAAAGATATATTGTTTGCATATAGCATTTCTGATTATTCTGGAAAAGAAATCTGGTCCAATATGGGAATATCTGAAAAATATCTTGGCATTTTATCTTCTCATGGAATTTATCAAGAATCTGTTTTAATTCCAACTGATGGCAACTATCAATTAAAAATAATTTTAATTGGTCATGATTCTAGAAATTTTGAAAAATATTTTACATCAAAATCTGACTTTAGTCTTAATTCTGTATCTGTAAACAAAGAAAAATCTGTATTAGTTCCGTCTTGGATAAAAAACAATGCTGGATGGTGGGCAGATGGAATTATGGGTGATCAAGAATTTGTTCAATCTATTCAATTTTTAATTAATGAAAATATCATTCACATTCCTGTTACTGAATCAAAATCAACAGGCTCTAAAGAAATTCCGTCTTGGATAAAAAACAATGCTGGATGGTGGGCAGATGATTTGATTTCTGAAAGAGATTTTGTCAAGGGAATAGAATTCCTTATCAGTCAAGGGATAATCAGATAATCCAAATTGGAATTTAAGACCAACAATGATTTATTGTCTGGTGACAATTCCAACTAAATTGAGTTTACCTAAATGATATTTAGATAATACTGATAATTTGCATGAATAATTTCTACGTATTTTTTAAATTGAATTTAATAAAATTAATCACCGATCTAAGAATTTGTGCTGAAATATGTTGAATAAACTAGACCCAATATCTCAATGATTTATAAGACGATTCTCGATTTTTTCACTCTATGGCAAAGGTCTATGATGTACCAGCAGACATATTGATTAAAAGACTATCTTCAGCTCTAAAAAATGAAGACATTCCTGCACCTTCTTGGGTTCCATTTGTTAAAACTGGAGCTCATGCAGATA
>Ga0224506_10000141_pt1 | contig 71025 bp, 78 predicted proteins | sample SF_Jan12_sed_USG_2_FD_169108 | JGI IMG/M metagenome (GOLD analysis project Ga0224506, IMG submission 169108) | Sediment microbial communities from San Francisco Bay, California, United States - SF_Jan12_sed_USGS_8_1 | ecosystem: Environmental > Aquatic > Marine > Sediment | place: USA...
TTCTTGCAAGCGTTTTTCGCCAATCCTGAGAGTGTTTAGTGTTCGCTGTGCCTCCGAATCAAAAAGGTGATTTATGCCCTTGGCGACTGTGAGACATGCACTATACACCGCTTGAGGGTTTGCCTTCCAATCTCTTTTGTCTTTCTCATCTTCTTTGAAAATCTCAAGCCCGACAGTATGGCAACAGGGAAAACCTAGTTTTTCTTCATTCAAACCCTCATATACTCCACGCATGACAAATCCTCTCTTGAGAAAGCCTCCCTTGGTTGAAGTCAGGTTGTGGGTCTGTATCACAAATTTCTGCGTCTCGGCAGTAGATGGTTCTTGCCTAAAGAAAGCCCAGCGCTTTCGCTTCGGGTCTGATCGCTTGCATTCTACTGCTACAATATGCAAAGCTGTTTCAAACAGAACTAAGGTTGCTTTTATGTCGAATGATTCATCTTTGGATATTGGGTACTCTTCAGTCTCGACACTCCAACCAGATTCCTTTATCTTTTCGGCACAATACTTCTGGAAAAAGAATCCTTCTCTATTCAAAGCTTCGGTGAGGTCACTTTGTTCCATTTGCTGTCTATATTACTAATAGGTGCAATCTCTCTTTAGTATTCCTATCTCTCCAAAATGATAGTAAGCGATACAAACAACTGCTATTGGAGTGCTTTGTCTACTAAATCCTACGCGTTCAGGAATTGAGTGTAGTCCGTAAGAGGATTATCCAGCGTCGTCGTTACCCTTTCATCCCAAACATTCTTGTCTTGGAAATGGAAACAGAATGAATATATCGACCTTTTTCCTGCATCTTTAATACTCATGCGTTTCTCAAGTTCAGAAGAAGGCACAATAAGAAACTTATAGCCGAAAGAACTTACCTTGTGTTAGCTTGAATGGGCAGATAGGTCAAGAAGACGTAGAAATCGACCTTACCTTTGTTTCCATCGAATTTGACTTTCTTGATTTGTTGCCAACTATGGCCCACATGCCCACTTTTCCAAGTCCTGCCAATATAATATCTTGATTCTTTCACCTGGATTCCTACGTGTTTCTTTCCTTTGACAACCAGAAGGTCAACGCCGACATCATGAACTGGAAAGAACACTTCCAAGTCTTTCAGTTTATCAAATATCTCCTCTGCTACGATGCACTCGCCAGGTTCCAGGCTCCAGAGGTTACGGATGGGCAAGGCGATTCACTATTGAAGCTGACAATGAAATATTTATGATTTCTCACTGTGGCGGCCGTTTGGCTTTCTGCCAAGCTCCCGCCGATGCGAGCACGGCTGTTTGCTAAGCCATAAACTCAGAAAACCAGTCTGCGCAATCAGAAGTGCACGTGTGACAGTCTCTGCCGGTATTTTTCAACTATGGCAACATGACCTTTAGACCAGTGTTTCCGCCGAATTTCCCAATGTGCATCATCCATTAAGTCAAGAACATGTCTAATAACTCCGACATCATTCAAGCGGATACCGCTACTTAACTTCATTTCCTTGATATCGTGAGCTGAAATCTCATTCTCATATTCATCAAACATATGCAAAGCAGCATCAACTTTGCTATCTAGCTGAACTAGGGTGTTATATCCGAATTTTCTAAGTACTGAAATAAGCATAGAATACCCGCTGCTACCGCACTCCTCGCGCTCTGGGAGCTTGTATCTAAGGTACGCTATCAGACTGTCAAGGTTAATCGCTTGGTTAACATCGAATTTGCCCTTTCGAGCTTTTTCGACAAGTCCTGCTCGTGCTACTTCCACTCCTTTTTTGAAAAACTCGAAATGAGTGTCTGCTATGTAAAAAAGTCCAGCAAGTGCATTGAAGTCAATTATTGTCTCTGATGGGATGTCAAGCTCCTGTTTATAATCCAAGTGATGGGATACTGACGCCCATGCATCCATTAATATTGTACGAACTTGAATCTCACATGGAATATTTCTGATGTCATCATATCTAACTCCTTTACATTCTTCTGGAATTTTGACGATGTAATGGTCACTTGAATACCCAAATGGTGTTTCAGTTCGAGTTCGGGACGTATCCGACCTGACAATGCCGAAGTTAGCTGAGATAATTTTACCGATTCTCTTGAGGTCAGAACGGTAAAGACAGATTATCCGAACGGCGGCAATATCAGTAATTATCTCAAATTGTTTTTCTCTGACTTGATTCCTTTTCACTTTTTCGTAGAAACTGTCGAAAGTCTTGATTTTAGTTTTTCTGCAAGTCAGACTATGATATTTTATTTGGCTCTTCTCTAATGCTTCGCTTAGAATGTAGAGCACTTCGTCAACAAGCTTCTCGTAGGGTTTCTTTGACTGAAGATATTCCCGCTCCAGTTTCTGTTTGAAATCCTGTGTTGAAATATAATCTTCAGTCACACCGCAACACTGATTTACCTTATTGTGGTCGGCATATAAAACTTGGCAAATCTCATAAAGCTCCGCAAGAAGATGTGGTTGCACAGAAAATCATTCGGCTTTCTATGTGTTCTTTGACATATTAGGTATGTCAAATACTTTGAAAAGCTAGCTAATAGTTTGGACTTCGGGAGATAGCCCCACTATCGCGCCAATTTTATATGAAGCAACTTCACAATTATTTTCATTGACTCGGAAATGGGAACGGGTGTCAGCGACGTCTTTGTCGTTCATGTTTGTATCCCCAAAGATGACGGCATTGTTTCGTTGCTTCCGTTTCCTCCGAAAAGACATTTGATTTTTAAATGAACTTCAGAAACCTATTTTCAACATCAGAAAACCGATATTTAATCCTATGTCAGGATTACAAGAGCATTGAACAATAATGAACCAGTAAGGTTTAAATAAAAAATGGTTTATTTCGTAGTTAGCTTCAAACAACCCACGGAAGACAAATAAATGTCACAGGAATTCCGCCACATACTTCGAATAATAGACACAGACGTAGACGGTACTCTGAAAGCGTCTTACGCGCTAACCAAAATTAGGGGAATAAGCCTAAACCTCGCAAACGCTATACTAAAAAAAGCCGAAGTGAATCCAGAAGTAAGATCAGGATTTTTAACTGAAACAGAAATTGAAAGAATAGAAGGAATAATTAGTGAACCAACGAAGCATGGACTACCCAGCTGGCTCCTAAACAGAAGAAAGGATCTTGAAACAGGAAAGGACATGCATTTGATAACCGCGGATCTCGTTTTAAGATCAAAGATGGATATAGACCAAATGAAAGAGATGAAATCATGGCGCGGATACCGCCACGCCTACGGATTAAAAGTACGCGGACAAAGAACCAAGACCACAGGAAGAAAAGGAAAAGCTCTCGGAGTCAAAAAGAAAGAATTTGTAAGACCAGGAGCCACGTAATTATGGGTGACCCCAAAAAACAAAGAAAAAAATATACGACCCCACGCTTTCCATGGCGAACCGACGCCTTACGAGAAGAACTCAAACTTATAGGTCAATATGGTTTACGGAACAAACATGAAATCTGGCGGCACGAAACAGCACTGTCAAAATTTAGAGGGATAGCACGCTCACTCATAGGCAAAACACCTGAAGAACGCAAGACAATGGAAGATGAGCTTCTAATCCGCTTAAAAAAACTTGGTGTTCTCACTGAAACAGCAGCTCTAGACAACGTTCTAGACCTTACGATCGAGGACATTCTTGAACGCAGACTCCAAACAATTATTTTCCGAAAAGGTTTGGCCAAGTCAATTCACCAAGCCCGACAACTCATTACGCATGGGCACATAATGATAGAAAACCAAAGAGTGACAGTGCCAAGCTACATTGTGAGGAGAGAAGAAGAAAGCAAAATAGCATATTCACCTCGAAGCCCACTTGTAAATGCAAATCATCCTCTACGCCAGACAATTGCAGTTGCTCCTTCAGCGAAAGCAGGTTCAGGAGACGCTCAGATTGAGGGAGAATAATGAGTAGTTCCAGCAGAAAAGTTGACAAATGGGCTGTCATTCACATCTACAGCTCCTATAACAACACTCTAGTCCACGTAACAGACATTTCAGGTGCGGAGACTATAGCCAGAGCATCGGGCGGAATGTTTGTAAAGGCAGACAGAATGGAATCTTCACCCTACGCAGCCATGCGCGCAGCTTCAGCAGCCGCAGAAGTGGCTAAAGACAAAGGAATAACAGCCATCCACATAAAAGTGAGAGCCCAAGGAGGCGCAGGACCAAGAACACCAGGCTCAGGCGCACAAGCAGCAATAAGAGCCTTAGCCAGAGCAGGGTTCCGCATTGGACGCATCGAAGAAGTCACCCCTATCCCACACGATGGAACACGCAGAGCAGGCGGAAGAAGAGGGAGAAGAGTCTAGCAAACACGTGTTATTCTTTTCCTAATAGAAAAATTGAAATAATGCACTAGTATTCTATTGAACGGCACAGTGTTATTATGGACTAGCACGGAGTGTCGAAATTAGTGGAAATAGAAGTGCTCGAAAAAGATGACAAAAACATGCGTTTGCTCATTCGGGGAGTGGACGTTCCGTACATGAATGCCTTAAGAAGAACAGTGATTGCTGAAGTTCCATGTATGGCTATTGATGAAATTGTAGTAATTGAGAATTCCTCCACATTCCAAGATGAAGTCATAGCCCACAGATTAGGGCTTATCCCACTTAAGACTGATTTAGAAGGCTACAACTTACCTGAAGAATGCCCCTGTAAAAGCGAATTTGGATGCAACCTTTGCCGAGTCACGCTCGCATTAGATGTAGAATCAAAAGAAAAAACAAGAACAGTATATTCAGGTGAATTAGAATCAGAAAACCCAAGCATAATACCAGTAAGCGACACAATCCCCATAATAAAACTAGCAAAAGAGCAGAAACTAAAGCTTGAGGCTTATGCAAGACTTGGAAAAGGAAAAAATCATGCGAAATGGCAGCCAGTTTCAATGTGCACACACAAATATTTCCCAAAAATAGAAATCTCGTGCAAAAAATGCGATGGTTGCGGAAAATGTGTGGAAATTTGTCCCAGAAAAGTTCTAGCCAAGACTGGAAACAGAATAGAAATTCGGGATTTAATGGCATGCACGCTCTGTCAAGACTGCGTTGAGACTTGTCCACAGAATCCTCCAGCTGTAAAGATCACCTGGGAAGAAAACGCCTTCATATTCGCTCTAGAATCTACGTGTGTGCTTTCTCCGGAAAAAATCATGACAGAAGCAATCAAAATTTTGGATGGACAGCTAAAAGATTTGGAGCGCCAAATCAAGGTGAAAAAGAGTGAGAAAGACTAAAACGACGAATCCAGAGCTTATAGAACTTATTCGCTTCCTACGAAAGCAAAGCAGAGAAAACAAGGTTAATATTTGGCGTGACGTCGCTGAACGCTTGGCCAAACCGAACAGGAGACGGGTAGCTGTGAACTTGAGCCGTTTGAACAGATATACGCAAAAAAACGAAGCAGTTGTGGTTCCGGGCAAAGTGCTGGGAACAGGCCAAATAAACCATCCAATAACTGTGACAGCCTTTGCTTTTTCAGAAAAAGCAAGACAGAAAATAAAAACAAAAAGGGGTAAATGCATATCCTTTCTTGACTTAATTAAGAAGAATCCGAAAGGCTCTCACGTAAAAATAATTGGGTGAAATAAATGCAGACAATGAGCAAATCAGTCACCATAATAAACGCGGACGGTCTTATCCTTGGCAGAATGGCAAGCGTAATTGCTAAACGGCTACTAAGTGATGAGGAAATAATAGTTGTAAACGCTGAAAAAGCCGTACTTTCAGGAAAAAAGAAAAGCAAAGTAATAGAGGCCAAAAGGTTCCTGGAAGTGGGACATTTAGAGACGGGTCCAGTCCATTACAGAAGGCCGGACAGAATACTCAGAAGAACCGTAAGAGGTATGTTACCGTACAAGAAAGCAAAAGGTAAGAAAGCTTACAAGCGGCTTAAGGTTTTTATCGGGGTCCCAGATAAGCTTAAAGACCAAAAAATGGAAACTTTGTTCGGTGTCCAAGCCAAAAAACTGACATGCTCCTACTTCACACTAGGTGAATTTGCGAAAGAGATAGGTTGGAGTTCAGGTGAATAGTCATGCCCGCGAAGAAGATTTTGGTTGTTAGTGGAAAAAGAAAAACAGCGATAGCACGGGCTGTTGTTAAACCTGGAAATGGAAGAGTGCGCGTAAACAGAATTCCCATAGAGGTTTTTGAACCTAAAATTGCACGTGAAAAAATTATGGAGCCGCTCTTTCAAGCTGGAGATGAGATTTGGAAGCAACTGGACATAGACATAAAAGTCTCAGGCGGAGGCTACATGGGACAAGCAGAAGCATCAAGGATGGCTGTTGCAAACGCTCTATTAAAATGGACCAAAAGCGCACATTTACGCACAGTTTTTGCCAACTATGACAGAACAATGATTGTGGGAGACTCTAGAAGAAAAGAACCTAAGAAATTTGGAGGTCCAGGAGCGCGAGCCAGAGACCAGAAAAGCTACAGATAAGAAGGAGATGAATCAAATGATTATACCGGTAAGATGTTTCACGTGCGGAAAACTAATCGGAGACAAATGGGAAGAATTTGCCAACAGGGTCAAGGCAGGAGAAAAGGCAGGTGACGTTCTCGATAACTTAGGAATTAAGCGGTATTGTTGTAGACGCATGCTGTTGTCGCATGTAGAAATCATAGACGAAATCTTGCGCTTTTATGAAGAGGCTGAAAAACGAAAAGAGGCAAGACCTTATTAGAGAAGTAAAAAAGGAGAAAGAAATGTCAACAGTCATTGAAGACATAATTGCGAGGAAGGTTTTCAATAATCGTGGAGAAGAAACAATAGAAATTGATATTATAACAACCTCTGGCTTTGGAAGAGTCTCTGCTCCCGCGGGGCAAAGCCGTGGAAAAGCTGAGGTAGTCTATTATCCGCAAAACGGGATAGATCAAGCACTAAAAAAAGTTGAAGAACTCATAGCGTCAGAAATTATCGGGTTAGATGCGGATTTCCAAGCAGAGATTGACAGGACTTTACATGAAATTGACGGTTCAAAAGACTTCAGAATAATAGGTGGAAACACTGCCTTTGCCATTTCCTTGGCCACTGCAGAGGCCGCTGCAAACTCTTATGGTCTTCTTCTTTTCCAATATTTAGGCGGGCATGTCGCTCACGAGCTTCCATATCCTCTTGGAAACGTGATAAGCGGTGGAAATCATACACAGGGGAAGTCTCCTGACGTGCAAGAGTTTCTTGCCTTGCCACACGGCGCTGAATCATTCTTAGAAGCCGCTACGGCTAATGCCCAAATTCATGGAAGAGTTGGCGCTATCCTCAAGAAGAGAGACAAGCTTTTCAACGGCGGAAGAAGTGATGAAGGGGCATGGGTTGCCAACATTGGAAATTCGGAGGCGCTTGAATCTCTAACTGAAGCATGTGAAGAAGTCAGCAACGAGTTGGGTTTTGGATGCCACCTAGGAATAGACGTTGCGGCGTCTTCAATGTGGAATGGCAAAAGAAAAGCCTACGTTTACCAAAGGGAAGGAAAAGAGCGAGACGCTGGAGAACAGCTAGAATTTGTTTTGGGAATCATAAGGAAATATAATTTAGTCTACGTTGAGGACCCATTTAACGAAGAAGACTATGAAAGTTTTGCAGAGTTAACTAGAAAAACTAAAAATTGTCTGGTTTGCGGCGACGATCTGTTCACTACTAACAGTGAACGGTTGAGCCGTGGAATAAAAACGTGTGCAGCCAACGCGGTGATAATAAAGGTGAATCAGGTTGGCACACTTACGGATGCTTGGGAAACAGTCGAAATGGCTAAAAGAAATGGATATCTGCCAGTAATGTCGCATCGCTCAGGCGATACTTGTGACTGGCACATAGCTCATTTTTCTGTGGCCTTCAAGTGTCCCATAATAAAGACTGGAGTTGTTGAAGGAGCAAGGATTGCCAAAATTAACGAATTGATAAGGATAGAGGAGTTTTTGGGAGATAGAGCCAAAATGGCAAATCTCAAGATGCTTTAGGAGGGTAAAAGCTTGCCAGAAGATGAAGAAATTGAGGAAATCACCGAAGAGGAAAAACCCCTAGAGGAGCCTGAAACAGCACCGACCGCTATGGAGGAAGAGCTACTAATGCCACAAGACACACTATTGTCTGCTGGAATACACATTGGAACTAGAATGAAAACAGGAGACATGGAACAATTCATCTATCGCGTAAGACCAGATGGATTATTCGTCTTAGACGTTAAAAAAACGGATGAACGCATAAGAGTTGCCGCAAAATTTCTAGCACGTTTTGACGCATCGAAAATCGCCGCTGCTGCGGCGAGACTCTACGCACAGGAACCTGTTAGAAAATTCTGTGAGATAACTGGCGCTACACAAGTAGTTGGACGGTTCATTCCAGGACTTCTATCAAATCCGTCGTATCCAAACCGAATAGAACCAGAAGTGCTTGTAGTTTCTGATCCAAGGGCAGATTTTCAAGCAGTTAAAGAGTCCTCATCAGTTGGCATACCAGTAGTGGCCTTGTGTAGCACAGACAATGAATTCTCTGGAGTCGACCTAGTCATTCCCACAAACAACAAGGGCAGGAGAGCCTTGGCTGTAATCTATTGGCTCTTGGCACGACAGATACTTAGGGAGAGAGGAGAATTACCAGTTGATAAGAATCTGCCTTTGACAATTGAGGATTTTGAGGCCAAAATCTCAAGGGAAGAGGGGGAAACCTAGAAGAATGGCGAAGGTTCGGCGTCCAACACAAGCCGGGACCTTCTACCAAGGAAACACTGAATCACTAAGGAGACAGATAGAGAATTGCTTTCTCCACGAGTTTGGGCCTGGAAAAATTCCAAAAGTCACAAAAGCTGGCCCGAGACAGGTTATAGGTTTAGTGTGTCCGCATGCAGGATACATGTTTTCTGGACCAGTGGCAGCCCATGCCTATTACAAACTTGCTGTAGACGGTAAGCCAAATGTTGTAGTCATTCTCGGTCCGAATCATATGGGTTACGGTAGCGCGTTAGCCGTTATGACTGAAGGTCTTTGGCGCACTCCTTTAGGCGATGTTGAGGTGGACGGTGAAATAGCCAACAGGATTGTGCATGAATCGCGCATCGTCGATGTGGACGAAACTGCCCATCGCTTTGAACACTCAATTGAGGTCCAGCTTCCGTTTCTTCAGTATCTTTTTGGCTCGCAATTCAGGATTGTTCCCCTCTGCTTTTTGATGCAAGACTTGTCCTCAGCTAAAGAGGTTGGACAAGCCGTAGCCAAAGTATTAGCTGGAAAAGACGCTGTTATTATTGCTTCTTCAGACATGACCCATTATGAACCGCAAGAGAGCGCGGCGAGGAAGGATAGGTTGGCTCTTGAAGCCGTTGAAGCTATGGATGAAGCGAAATTTTTTTTAACAGTAGAGGAGCACCAAATTAGCGCTTGCGGATACGGTCCAATAGCTACATTAGTCTCTGCGGCGAAGTTTCTGAACGCGAAAGAGGCAAAACTATTATGTTATAAGACTAGTGGAAATATAACTGGCGACTACTCAAGTGTTGTTGGGTATGCTGCCGTGTGTTTCACAAAATAGTGGTGTAGAATGGGGGTCGTTGCCTCAGCTCCCGCCAAGGTAATACTCTTCGGAGAACACTTCGTGGTTTATGGTGAACCAGCTATAGTCTTGGCCATAGATACAAGGGCATATGCGAAAATAGAAAACCGCGACGACGAACGTCTGTGTCTACATTCATCAAATCTCAATCTTTCTGCATATTTCGAAGATGGAACCTTCAAGGTTGAACAGGGAAATACTAGGGAAGCAAGAATGAAGTTTGAGCCAATAAGACTGGCCGCTGAAAGAGTTTTGGAGATGTACGGAAAACATGTCGGTTTGAATATTGAGATTAACTCCACCGTTCCTGTCGCTGCAGGTCTAGGATCATCGGCAGCCGTGGTAGCGGCCGTGACAGCAGCAGCGGCTACTCTTTTGAGTGTGAAAATTTCGAAACAAGATATTTTCCAAATAACCTTCGAAGCGGAAAAAATAGTGCATGGAACCCCCTCGGGAATAGACCCGGCGATATCAACTTTTGGGGGGGCACTTCTTTTTCAGATGGACACAGGATTCAAACCTTTAGACGTCAAAATGGACATTCCACTAGTTATCGGAGATACTGGCGTAGAAAGGCTGACCCGCGTTCAAGTTGAAAAAGTGCGGCAAGTGAGAGAAAAATATCCACAGGTTGTTGAACCGATGATGTTTGCGGCTCGAGAGATTGTTTTGAGAGCCATAGATGCAATTAAGAAAAATGATATGAATACGCTTGGAGATTTGATGAATATTAACCACGCGCTACTTTACGGGTTAGGGGTTTCTGACGAATCCCTAGAATGGCTTATTAATGCTGCACGAAAAGCAGGAGCCTTCGGCGCAAAACTGACTGGTGCGGGCGGCGGTGGATGCATGATCGCTTTAGCAAATGACGAAAGGCTTGAGCAGGTGTTGGAAGCCATGAAGAGGGCTGGTGGAAGAACGTTCACAGCTAGAAAAACTGATGAAGGTGTCAGAATTGAAGGAGCCTAAACCTACAATCTTGAAAGTTGGCGGTTCTGTAATAACCGACAAGAATAAGGAGCTTGATGCAAAAACGCAAGTCATGAACCGACTGGCAGAGGAGATTCAACAAGCAAAAATTGAAAACTTGGTAGTAGTTCATGGCGGCGGAGGCTTTGGACACCCAACGGCGCAAAAATATAACATTAAGGCTGGATTGAAAGAAGAAAATCAGAAAGTTGGTTTTGCGGAAACGCACCACATTATGACTATGCTTAACGGTTTGTTTATGGATGCTTTTATGTGGCACAAGATCCCTGCAGTAAGCGTCACGCCATCATCATGTATAATAACAGAAAACGGCAGAATCCAATACTTCGAATACACGCTTATGAAAATGCTACTACAAATGGATTTTTTACCAGTGCTCTACGGAGACGCTGTGTTAGACACGAAGTTAGGCTTCACAATACTCTCTGGAGACCAGTTAATTTCAAGACTTGCAGTCGGGCTCAACGCAGAACGCATTATAGTTGGGGTGGATGTTGATGGGTTATACAATTGTGACCCTAAAGCGGAAAAAAACGCGAAATTGTTCGCGCATCTAACATTAGAGGAGCTTAAAAAACTCCAAAAAAAGACTGTCAAGCCTACAGCTTGTGACGTTACAGGCGGCATGTTCGGCAAAATAGCCGAACTTATACCCGCAATAGAACATGGAATTTCTGCAAAGATCGTTAATGCAACGAAGCCAAACCATATCTACAAAGTCCTTAAAGGAGAAGATGTACAAGGCACCTTAATAGAGAAGGAATAAAGTTGGCGAAGGAAACGAGAAAACGCAAAGCAGACCACATAAAAATCTCTCTCAACCGGAAAGTTCAAGCCAGAACAGCAACAACAGGATTTGAAGACATATATTTCATCCATAAAACCTTGCCTGAGATTAACAAGCAAGAAATCGATTTGTCTACGACCTTTTTAGGTCACAAGTTTTCTGCACCTATAATCGCAGGCGCAATAACTGGTGGAACACTGGGAGCCACAAAAATCAATGCAACAATAGCTGAAGTCATAGAAAAGCTAGGCCTAGGGATGGGTGTCGGAAGTCAACGAGCCGCTCTGGAAGAGGAGAAACTCGAAAAAACATTTGCAATAACTAGGAAAAAAGCTCCAACAGTCTTCTTAATCGCAAATATTGGTGGTGCGCAACTCGTCAACGGATATGGCATAAAAGAAGTTAGAAAAGCCGTAGAAATGATTGACGCGGATGCCATTGCAATACACTTAAACCCGCTACAAGAAGCTTCGCAACCAGAAGGACAAACAAACTTCAAAGGAGTACTTGAGAAAATCGCGGAACTTGCAAAAGAGCTAGACAAACCAATTATCGTCAAGGAAACTGGTGCCGGCATTGCAGCAGAAGAGGCAAAGAAGCTTGAGTCTGCTGGCGTCAGAGCCATAGACATAAGTGGAGTGGGAGGCACAAGCTTTGCAGCGGTTGAATATTATCGCGCAAAAAAGCAGAAAGACAATTATCAACATAGATTGGGCGAAGTTTTTTGGGATTGGGGCATCCCAACAGCCATAAGCATCGCTGAGGTTTCTGAGACAGTCAATATTCCCGTTATAGCCTCTGGTGGAATCCGCGACGGCGTAGACGTGGCTAAAGCTTTGGCCTTGGGTGCAAGCCTAACAAGCCTTTCTCATCCAATACTTCAAGCAGCAGTTACAGGCGTAAAAGCAACAGAAAGCATGTTCTCCCTTTTAATAGAAGAGTTAAGAAATGCAATGTTTCTTGTGGGAGCAGCGTCTGTGGAACACCTGCGAAAAGCCCCACTTGTGGTGATGGGCAAAACATTGGAATGGTTAAGGAATAGAGGTTTCAATTTCGAAAAATTTGCTACAAGAGGGAGGAGTTAGCTAATGGATATTGAAAAGTTTCTCGAGGATAGAGCTAATCTGATAGATAAGGCAATTGCGAAATACATTCCGAGAATCTTCTCAAGAAAGGCAATTTTCTTCAAAAATAACCTACCGAGATATTCTTACAACCTAGAAACCCTAAACAAAGCAGTCGCTGAGCCTATCTGGGAGTTTCTTGATAGAGGCGGAAAAAGATGGCGCCCATCCCTTTTTCTGCTAATCTGTGAAGCCCTAGGCAAAAATCCTAAGGATTTCGCTGATTTCGCCATAATCCCAGAAGTGATTCATAATGGAACATTAATGATAGATGACATAGAGGATGCGTCTGAATTCCGAAGGGGAAAACCATGCACATACAAGATCTATGGCTTAGACATAGCAATAAACGCTGGAAATGCTATGTATTACCTGCCGCTTCTGCCACTAATAGAAAACAGAGAAAAAGTCTCCATAGAGAAGCTCTGCAAGATCTATGAAATCTATGTACAAGAGATGACCAACCTGAGCTTTGGACAAGCCATGGACATCGCGTGGCATAGAGGCTTAGCAAACGCTGATGAAATAAATGAAAAGGACTATTTGCAAATGTGCGCTTACAAGACCGGAACCCTAGCAAGGATGGCTGCCGAGATTTCTGCCGTCTTGGCTGACGCAAACGAAGAACTTGTGGAAAAACTTGGGCACTTCGCCGAAAGTATAGGGATAGCTTTCCAAATGCAAGATGACATCCTTGATTTGACAGGTAGAGATTTTGCAGAAAAGAAGGGTGGACGCGGAAAAGACATAACTGAAGGAAAGAGAAGCTTGATAGTTGTTCACACACTTAAGGTCGCAAATGCCAAGGACAGAGAAAGGCTTACTGGAATCCTCAACACACACACATCAGATCAGAAACTCATAGACGAAGCTATTAGAATAATGGAAAAATATGATTCCTTAGATTATGTGAAGAACCTCGCAAGGAAAATTGTGGAGAAAAGCTGGAAAAACGCTGAAAGGCTTTTGCCCGCTTCAAATGCAAAGGAAAGACTAGACGCCTTTGCAAAATTTTTAATTGAAAGAAAAATCTAAGCCAAACAGAGTGAAACAATTGACCTGTAGAGATGCTGAGCTCAGAGAAAATATTAGAAAAATCGCTCTACTAAACGCCGTGAAACATGACGGCAAGGCACAAACAGGACCAGTTATTGGAAAGATACTCGGTGAAAAACCAGAGTTTAGAACTAAAACCAAAGAATTGTCTGCCTTAGTCAACGATGTTATTCGAGAAATCAACAATCTTTCACTAAATGAGCAAAAGGACATAATTGAAGAAAAATGGCCAGAATCCCTCAAAAAGGAAAAGGTTGAAGAGGAGAAGCGTCTTCCACCCTTGCCAAATGTGGAAAAGTATGCTCAAGTCATAACTCGGTTTTCACCGAATCCAGATTGCGTTCTGCATTTGGGCTCGGCGAGAGCTATAATATTATGCCATGAATATGCACGTATGTACAATGGAAAATTCCTTCTGCGCTTTGAGGACACGGACCCAAAATTAAAGAAACCTGTTCCGGAGTTTTACGACCGTATTAGAGAAGACTTGATCTGGCTTGGATGTAAGACAGATGAAGAGTACATACAAAGCGACAGAGTCCCCCTCTACTACGAGTATGCTGAAAAATTATTGAAGGAGGGCAATGCCTACGTTTGCACGTGTCAGCCTGAAAAATTTAGGAAGAAGACACTAGCCAACAAGCCATGTGACTGCCGTAATCTGCCACCAGAAAAACATCTGGCAATGTGGCAAAAAATGCTTGAAGGCAAGTGTGGAGAAGGAGAAGCAGTAGTCCGCATTAAAACTGATTTAAACCATCCTAACCCAGCGGTTCGAGACTGGCCTGCCATTAGAGTCATAGACGCCGAAAAGTACCCACACCCACGAGTTGGACGCAGATACCACGCGTGGCCTCTATACAATCTGGCGTGCGGCGTGGACGACCATCTTATGGGCGTAACCCACATAATCCGAGGAAAAGAACACTTGACAAACATGGTCAGACAAGAATACATGTACAAGCACTTAGGCTGGCGATATCCAGAAGCTATACATTACGGCAGACTAAAAATAACAGGAGCTTCTCTTAGTAAGTCGAAAATCGTTCAAGGAATAAGGGAAGGACTTTTCAAAGATTGGGATGACCCACGTTTGGCAACTTTTGCGGCTTTGAGAAGGCGGGGAATAACATCTGAAGCTATTAAGAAGATGATAATTGATGTTGGTCCAAAAACTTCAGATGTCATTTTAAGCTGGGAAAATCTGTATGCTTACAACCGCAAAATTTTAGATCCAAATTCAAACAGGTACTTCTTTGTGCACAACCCAATAGAATTGAAAACAACCCATATTCCAAGGTTGTTTGTCGCAAGGCTTCATTTGCATCCTGACAAGCCCGAAAGAGGAAGCCGAGAGTATACAATAAAGCCTAATTTAGATGATAAATCTGCATCATTCTGGGTCCCTAAGAAAGATGTAAACGCCTCAAAGGTTGAAAGTACAATTCGTCTCATGGAGTTGTTCAACGTGAAAATCGAAAAAGTAGACGCATGTTCCGCTGAAGCATCCTTCGCTGGCGAATCTTACGAAGATGCTAGAAAGGTCAAGGCGCAACTGATTCACTGGATACCTGTTGGAGAGGGCATGCCCTGCGAAGTCGTCATGCCAGATGCAACGCTAGCTGAAGGAATTGCAGAAAGTGAATGTAAACGGTTAAAGCCAAATACCACAATACAGTTTGAGAGGTTCGGTTTCGTCAGAATCGACAAAGTTGATGCGAAATTAACGGCCTATTATACACACAGATGATGATAGGAGAATAAGAAATGCGTAAACAAGATAAAATAATCATATGGCCAACCTACTTCGATTCGACTAAAGCATGGAAAAACGGTAGGCGAGTCTCTAAGGGTTTGGCTGTGCCTTCTCCAAGAATCTTAGAGTTAAAGGAAGCTGCTGAAAAACTTGGCTTGGAGAATGAGGTTGTCCAAGATGCTGGTTATCCGAAGACCCCATGGATAAAAACAGGTATGCTACTTGTGAAAAAGAATGAAGCAAAAGACCAGATAATTGAAAGGATTGCAAAGCAGCTGATAAAGATCCGCAGTTCAAGTTCGACAAAATAGTTTGCGATTAACTTTTTTCTTCTTCGCCAATTAAAACAGCGTTTATTATCCCGTCTTGTCCCGGGCGGGAAGTGACACGTGCTAAACCCAAAGATGTCTCTATGGTTGCGCCTTTTGTTATTACACCTCTGCGGTCGTAGTCAATGTTTGAAGGATTCTTGACAACGCGGACAATTTCGACCTTTTCTGTTTTTCCGCTCTTTGGTTCTGTTACACATGCGTATTTGTCGCGTAAGACCTTAATCTTCAAGTTTCCGCCTCTTCCTCTGGCGATTTTAGGTTTCGTTTCGCCCAGTAGGGATTCTGCTGGAAAAGAGCCTTTTTCAAATTTTCTTTTCCCTCTGTAAGGTCTTTTTCTGCCCCCAGAAGGCTTCTTCTTGTGCAAGCTGCCGTGCAAAACCGACATTTTATTTCCCTTTGGTTTCTAAAGCTAGGCGTTCACTATCACCCTTGTTTTGCATATAAACCTATCCATTTCGAGTTCAAGGTTTTTCTTGCTTCGAAAAGTCTTCAAAAACGTGTTTTAATTCTTTCTTCATAGTTGCTTTGTCATGGCTCAAAGCGAAGTAGTCTGCGAAATATTCAGTTGTTCTAAGAACTGATGAACGTCCACTTCTTTCGCTAGCAACCAGACTCATTTCTTTAAGCATTTTAATGTGACCGTAGACGTGGTGTCCGCGTACTTCAACGACTCTCTTTTGCGATACCGGTTGCCTGTAGGCTATGTATGAAAGAGTTTTCAGTGGACCAGTAGAAAGCAGCGGTCTTTTGACGAGTTTTCTGACGTGAGGAGTAAAATCAGTCTTTAGCTGCAAAACATATCTTTCGTCTTTCAACTCCAAAATCTCAAGGGCTGTTTTCCTACCTGAATATCCTTGCATGAGCATTTTCGCAAGTTTTTTTGCTTTCTTCTTTGAACGGGTCTTCAAAACTGAGCATAATTCGTTCAAGCCTAAGGGGCGACCAGCAACGTATAATGCAGCTTCTACAAGCGCTAAGTCGTGCTGCATTTTTTCCGTAGTTCGCGCCTGCTGAAGAGCTGCTTCCACGTCAAACGCTTGCTTTTCCGCCTTCTGCAATATTTAAATCTCCAACAGTTATGAATATTTCCTCAGATTCTTCATTCTGCCATAAGCCTACCTTTCCTTCCTGTGCCAGAAATAATAGGAGGATAAACGTGCGAATCGCTTCAAAGCGTCCCATAGTCTTTATGAAAGTTGAAAACTCCACTATTCCAGACCCCTTCACCGTGTGCGAAAGAGATGCGTAAAGCTTCTCCATTTGCAGTTCAATTTCCATTAGATAAATATCCAACTGTGGCAGGATTTCTGAGGGTGTTGGGAGAATAGGTTCTTCAACTGCTCTTTCAAAACGGACCAGTTTCTCCCCTTTCAAAACGTCGTCTAGGACTTCCAGCAGATTCTTTATGGTTGTTGAAGTCAATTCATGCCTTAAAGGTAGAAATAAGGGAGGAGGCAGAAAATCTTGTGGAGGCTTCGGGGGTGGCGGCGCTTCTTCCAGCTTAAGCAGAAGCCTCGACTTCATTAGGTATATGAGGGCTGAAGAATCGAGGGCTACGCCTGACGCCCTAAAGTCTATTTTTCCAGTTTTTTCCATTTCTTCAAGGAAAGATGTGAGCAAGTATGCAACATTGATGTTCCAAGGTGTGAGTTTTTCGAGTTTGTGAAACTCGAATAGGATGTTCCATGGTGGTCGCAGGTAAAAGGGCTTCTTGAGTGTGGCAGCCATTAACTTGGCACCTCTAGGAACTTTGCTGAAATGACATTTGAAACTCCGTTGCGTTCGTACACTCCATAGACTTTCTGTGCTTTGTTCACCATCTCTGGCTTTAGTGTGATAACTGTGAACTGGGTTTTTTCCGACTCTTCCAAGAGAAGGTCGGCTAGTTTTGACACGTGAAAAGCGTCCAAATGGGCGTCTATCTCGTCTAGGACGTAGAATGATGCAGGTGTAAATTCCTTAAGAGCGAATATAAAAGCGACCGCCGCGACTGAACGTTCTCCGCCGCTAGCTCCACTTACAACTATTGAAGGTTTATCAGGAAACTGAACAATCATATCGATACCACCAGAGAACGGTTCCTCGAGGTTTTCAATCTTCAATGTTGCATTTCCGCCTCCTGTGAGTTTTGAGAAGTAACTTTGCAAGTTTAGGTTGATTTTTTCGAAGGCTCCCATGAAGACCCTACGTTTTTTCTGTTCAATTTCGTCCATGAACTGTACTATAGCTTGTTTTTCTCTTTCAAGTTCGTTCAGCCTTAACGAGAGTTCTTTGTAGCGTGAAATCTGTTCAGCATAATGCGATAGGGCTAGTTGGTTCACTGCGCCTATTCTTTCGAGCTCAAACTGCATCATCTTCATTGAAGCTTCGGCTTCTTCAACCTGTTTTGTCGACACGTCTAATGGTTGCTCATAGCCAAACTGTCGAAGCTGGTTTTTATGTTGTTCAAACTGTAGCATGGATGTTTGAATATTCAGCTGAAGCTGATTCAGCAAACGATCAGTTTGTTCATATTCCGAGTCGATGGTGCGAAGCTCCTTGTCTATGTCATCTATTTGAGAAGTGAATTTCTTAGCTTCCTCTCTTGCCGACAAAACAGTTTTAGAAAGTTCAACGCGGCTTTTTTCCAGTTCTGCGAGCGCTTGTTTCAATGACCCTCGCTCTTGCAACGCGATTTCTACGTCCTTCTCAACTCTTCTCAGTTGCTGTTCAACCTTTGCAAGCTGGATTTTCGCGTTTTTATATCCAACCCTCAAGACGTTATCAAATTGGGATTGAAGCGTCGATATTTCTGTTTGAATTGTGCCGAGCTTTTGTCTTGAAGTTATTATTTCCTCCGCAAGTTTCTCCCTTTTGACCTCCATTTCTTGTATGTTCGAAGGATCCGTATTACGCCTCAGTGTTGCTAGCTCATTCTGGAGTTTCCGCATTTTCCTCTGAATGGAGCTTCTCTCGGCTTTGTGCAGCCACATCTGTGTTTTCTCGTTTTCAACTTCCTTTTCAAACCGTACGATGTTATAGTTGAGTCTTTTGACATTAGATTTCGTCCTTCTAACACTTCGTTTAACTCGGACTATTTCCCTGTCAAGTGTTGTTATAGACTCTGACAAGCGAGCGATTTCAACGCGCGTTTTATCAATGTCATCCTCAAAGGAGACCATGTCGCTGCCTCTTCTTGAGAGATGCTTTTGGAGGGCGTTGACGGCTTCGTCTAAGCTTTTGATGGCTGCTTCGCTTGGTATGATTGTGGAAAAATCTATTGGAGCCCTGTAGTAACCGCTTTCAAAGGCGCAGCCTGCCTCATAAAGGTCTCCATTGACTGTGACTGCGCGATAGCCTTCACCAGAAAGCGCAAAAGCAGTTTTGTCGTCAGAGACAATTAACGTGTCGCCGAAAACGAAGTGGACAGCCGGCTCGTAATGCCTGTCATATTTTAGGAAGAAAGAGGCTGCGCCGCTTATGCCTTCCTTTTTAGGAATTTTTAACGTTTGAGTATTTAATGTTCCCTGAAGCAGAATTATCTTTATTCTCCCTAATTTCATTCTCCTCAATGTTTCTGTGCATGTGAAGGCCGCGTCAAAATCTTTTACGACTATCGCATCCAGCCATCCTGTCGACGCCGCCTCTATTGCATGTAAATAGTTTTTGTCAATTTTAACTAGATTGCGTAATCGACCATGAACGCCTGGAATGACGCCTAACTCCCCCAGTTCTTCTATGCTTCTTAGGGCTTTCTCTTCTGCAGCCACGGTTTCTGCAAGTTCTCTTTGAGTAACAAACTCTATGACTGCCTCGCGGGCCGAATCAGCTATTTTCCCGGCCTCAGCGATTTCTCTTTCGGTAGCTTCTTTTTGTGCGATTCTCCGCTCAAGCATCCGCTCCAGATTTCTGAGCTGAGTTTTCTGTTCCTTCTGCACCTTTTCAAGCTCACCCCATGATTTTTCAAGCTCACTGAGTGTTACGGCGAATCTTTCCCTGCGTTCATTTAAATCCTTAATTCTCCTTGCACGAAGTCTGATGGCCGTGTGACCTTTTACTTGCTCAGACCTCAGGTACGTAAGTCTCTTGTAATCGTCGTCAAGCTTCAGCTCGATTTCTCGGATTTTCTTGCTGTTTTCTCCAAGATTTTCCCAAAGTTGAGCCGCTTCTTGTGCTAGGGCATCATGTTCAGTCTGTTTTGCGGTTATCTGATTAGAGGTTGATTCATGCTTATGTCTTAGCCGCTTAATTTTTTGGCGGTTTTCGCGAATTTCCTTGCGAATAGATTCATACTGTTGACGGTTATTTTCTCCAATTCGCCTTAAACCTTCAAGACTCGTTTTTCCCGAATTTATTCTAGTTGTTAATTCGGTTAATTTTGATCTCAGCTCGCCTATTCTTATCTGAACCTTTAATACTTGAGAGCCGCCTTCTTCAACTATTTCTGAGCTCAGTCTTCGCCATTCACCTTCAATACCTCTTCTCTTTGACCTATGCTTCTCGCGTATCTGCCTTAATTTTTCAAATGTGTTCCGAACCTTATCCGCTTGAGATTTGTTTTGCTCTATTTTCTTTTGTATCTGCATCATCTCGTGCGAGATTTTGACTGTCTCAAAGTTCTTTATCTCACCTTGGATGAAGTTGGATCTCAAGAGTTCGTTGCGTTCTCTTTCTAGGTCGTCTACTCTTCTTTGTACTTCGTCTATTCTGCCCATAGCCGTGCGTATTGAAACGTCAGCTACTCTCAGCTTTTCCTCTGCCTCCGATTTCTCAGCATTGTATTGGGCTATCCCAACTAGATCCTCGATAATTTTCCTGCGTTCCATTGGAGAAACTTCTGTTAGGCGGGTTATTGTGCCCTGTAAAATTATGTTCTGGCTGGTGGAGCTCACTCCAGCCATAGAAAGAATTTCCAAAATGTGTGTTCTCGAGATTCTTCTTCCATTTAGCCTGTATACGCTTTGGCCGTTTCTATAAACCTCCCGGGAGACTGTAACAGTGGTTGTGTCAACTGGCAAGCGTCCATCTGTGTTGTCAAATTGAAGTATTACTTTCGCCACTTTTGCCCTTTCCAATCCTGCCTTTTCAGAGCCATGAAAAATCAGTTTAGCCGCACTTTCCGCGCGGAGCCTTCTGGTGCTTAATTCACCTAAGGAGAATAAGGCTGCGTCAACAATGTTCGTTTTCCCGCTTCCGTTTGGACCTGTTATTGCAGTGAAGCCCTTATCTAGGACTACTTTAACGGTTTGCGGTCCGAAAGATTTGAAGCCCTTGAGCTCAACTTTTTTAATGTAGGGCATTCAGTATGCGTCCTCTCATTCTGGAAACATAGGCTATGCTGTTACAGACAATTCTGTAAGATTTCTCTATAAAAATTATTGCATCGTCAAGTTTTAACGATTATGTACTTTTTAACGCTATTTTCTTGTTTCCGCCTCATACTTTGTAGCCATTTTCCTGACAAATTCTTTGATGCGCTCGTCTTCGCCGTAGACAAGCAAATAACCATCATTTTGGACCTTGCAAGAAAGTTTTGATTTTTTAGCCAACGCTTTTAGCTTCTCAGGAGGCAACTCTGTTGAAGGTTTAACGCGAATCCACTTGTGTTCGCGCGGAATCCCAGGAACAAATCGTCTCTCTTCTTTCTCTTCGTCAAAGGGTTTTCTGCTTGCTTCGTCTAGTCTTTTAAGCCATTTATCAACATATTCGGTTCCGAGCTTTTTCTGCCCTTCAGAAATAAGGTAAGATTCCACACTTCCTAGGTGTTCCTCAATCTTCTGGATAGTTTCTCCACGACTTGTGTCTGCCTTTAATATGGTAATCATTGTTTTGGCGGACTTCAAATTGTTCATGACTTCTGCTGGAATGGTTATTCCTCTCCTTCGAAAATCAGCAATCATTTCTTCCAGAGTTTTCCAAACAGCTGAATATCTCATACTAATGTCTCCCCATTCCAAAATTGTCTAGGCAGTCGGCATTATAAAGAGGTTGCCTCCGGCAATGAGAAATGATTTTCTTGATGAACGAGCAATTATTTGCGCTTTAACGAATCGGTAGTCGTGCACAGCTCGCACTTGCTGAAATCAATCGCTGGGTCAAAGACTCTATGCATCTGACAGAGCAATCCTTTTGCTCGCACAGTTCTGCAGATTTGACAGAACATTGAGATGAAGTCTTTATGTGATATTGCGCCTTTCGCCACAGAAGCCGCTAGGTTTTCTATTAGCTTAATGATGTCGGGGTCTTTTTCCAAGTCAATCGCATTTCCACGGATTTTTCGATAGTAAAGGCTTATGGCGGGTTGGCTTACTCCGAGAAGTTTCGCGGCTTCCGTTTGTTTTAGATTATATTTGGTAGTGAGCTCTTTTGCCATAATGGCGCGTACTGGGGGTAGTAAGCACTTTACTGCAACTTCACAAGGGACTAGCATTGATGTACCTTCCATCGTATATTGTGCAGTAAACATAAATATACTTTATTACAATTGTAATATTAAATTTGGTGTCGCGAATGAGTTGGCGAAACATAGCACAAATCTCAGAAGACGTGTACTGGGTAGGCATTAGAGACTGGAACCGCAGACTATTCGACGCTTTGATACCCCTTCCAAAAGGAACGACTTACAATGCATACCTAATAATCGGCGAAAACAAAAAGGCGCTAGTTGACACTGTAAACCCAGGCTTTGAGAAAGAGGTAGAAGAGAAAATATGTCAGATTGCTGATCACAGCGAAATCGATTATGTAATCATGAATCATGCTGAACCTGATCATGCTGGCACCATTCCGTAAATAATGTCAAAAAACAACACAGCCAGTCTAATAGCGACAAGTAGAGGCGCAAAGATGGCACAGACATATTACATGGTACCAGCAGAGCGAATACAAATTGCTAATGACCAGGAAACCATCAGTCTCGGGGGCAAAACACTGCGTTTTGTTGAAGCGCCCATGCTTCACTGGCCAGAGACGATGTTCACTTACCTTCAAGAGAACAGAACCCTGTTTCCATGTGACTTCTTCGGCTCGCACGTGGCTAAAGGATTATATGATGACGAAGTTGAGGATTTACTTGTTCACGCCCAAAGATACTGGGGCGAGATCATGATGCCTTTTAGAACAATGGCTCAAAAGGCGCTCGAAAAAATAAAAAAGCTGGAAATTGACATCATAGCCCCAAGCCACGGACCAATACATAGAAACACTGAACGCATCTTGGAAGCCTATGAAAAGTGGGCAAAAGGAGAAACTAAACAAAAGGCCACAATAGTCTACGCGACGATGTGGAACAATACAGAAAAAATGATTCACCCAATTGCCGAAACGTTAGCGTCTGAAGGCATAGAAACCGCATTGTACAATTTAGCTTTTGCTGACATAGGCGACTTGACAAAAGACCTAGTGGATTCAAGAGCCATAGTTTTAGGCGCACCCACAGTCCTAGGTGGTGCGCATCCATTAGCCGTCTATGCTACGTATCTCGTGAAAGCTTTACGTCCACCACTAAAATTCGGAGTAGTTCTCAGCTCATACGGATGGGGCGGAGGCGCCCTAAAACATGTTCAAGAAATACTGGGGTCATCAAAAATCGAAGTTGTTGGAGCAATGGAAATAAATGGTCCGCCAACAGAGGGTAATATCAAACAAATAGTAGAGTTTGGCAAGATGCTTGCAAGAAAGATTAAGGAGCAAGTGTGAGAGACACATGAATGAATACCCAAAGAAAAGAAGTGATTAGTCCATTGGGCGAGACTTTTCTTCCCGCATTATTGGTTGATAATAAAACAAAGCGAAAAGTCGAGTATATTCGGAAAGTGGCTTAGGCTTTTCCAGTTTCCATACTCGGGATGACTAGTCAGATTTGATTCAGCGAAAGGAGATTTCTCCTGCCTTGTTTCCTCTTTTTCTTGAGTACTACTTTGTTTCTGAAAAGATGTTATTGGCTACTGATACGGTTCTCGATTGCGCTTGCAATCGTACCTGCTGTAAGCAAAATAGGTTTGAACCCCAAACTCTCCCAGAATCCTTCACCTTCGGTGTTTCCCAGCACGTATCTCACATAGATATGCTCCGCTTTCTTCGCTGAAAAAAATCTGCACGCCTCTCTAACTAGTCTGCTTCCAATACCCCGTCTTCTGTAGTTCTCATGTACATAAATTGACGACAGGCTTCCAATAATTCTAGGTATATAGTCTGTTCTAGAACTAACTGTTGCTAGCAAGAAGCCCGCGATCTTGGCTCTAACTTCTGCTACAAGAACAAGGCTGTTCTCTTCCGCAAGTCGTTCAGTATACTGTTGCTTCAGCAATCGTTTTCTTTCCTTGGTGTATTTCCATATTGAAGAATTGCTATTTTCGAGATGTTCCTGCAAGGACAGGTGCATCTTGGCGATTTCAGCCAGTTCAGTGGCTTCTGCCTTCCTGATTATCACACTTTCCACGTACGGCACAACACACTCTGTTACATACTCAATCTTTGTGTGCGATCAATATCATATTACTATCGTTGGTTGGCGAGTAGAATTTGAACCCGTTCTCAGATGGTGATATCTCCCGCAAACCCCTCTTTTTCTGTTGTGCATGTATGTGCATGCTACTAGTGGTTTTGTTCGTCCCTCAGAGTAGTAGCCATATCCCTAGGGCAATTTCATACAGTATCATTGGGATGAAACCGATTGTAGAGACGAATGAGAGGTTAGGGTGCGCGCCCGCATATTCTCCACGTGATGCAAATACTTGGACACAGAAACATCCGCAACACTCTCATATACATCACCGTAGAAAAAGGACTTTTTCAAGAAACAACCGACGACCAATACCATGTAAAAGTCGCCAAAAACACCGAAGAATCCATCAAACTCATAGAAGTAGGCTTCGAATACGTTACCGGCGAATACAACGACGGAGGCAAAATCTTCCGAAAGCGCAAATAGTAGACTTAAACTAAAAGCAGGAATTAATAGGAAAAGGTTTTTAGTTTAGTTATCATATGAAAGTCTGCAAATAGTTAATTAACACTGTGAGGATGAAAAATGTCTATGTTTGCAGCACCAGGAGCATATGACCGTGCCATAACCGTTTTTTCACCAGACGGCCGGCTGTTTCAAGTCGAGTACGCTATGGAACTGGTTAATCGTGGAGCAACGATTTTGGGATTACGTTGCTCAGAAGGAGTGATTTTGGGAGCAGAGGAGAACGCTGAGCCTCTTGAAGAAGCAGAATATTCATGGAAAATTTTCAAAGTTGATGAGCATGTTGGCGCAGCTATAGTAGGTTTAAGCTCAGATGCGCGCATCCTTATAGATCAAGCGAGGATACATGCTCAAAGTAACAGATTAACCTATGATGAGCCGATAGACACGGAAATCGTTACAAAAAGGATATGCGATATAAAGCAGCTCTACACGCAACATGCTGGCGTAAGACCTTTTGGAGTGTCAATAATTTTTGGCGGAGTAGATAAGACAGGAGGCCGCATTTTCTACACGCATCCCAGCGGAACCTACAGGGGCTATAAGGCGACTGCCGTCGGTGCAGGGAGAGAAACGGTACTTGGAATATTGAAAGAGGAATATCGGGAAGAAATAGGACTTGAAGAGGCCACGAAACTCGCAGTAAAATGTTTGGTGAAGGCCTTAGAAGCAAGACAATTGCCGCCTCGAATAAAAATAGTAGTTATTCCTTCTGAAACCAAAAAGATGGAAATGTTAAGCGACGACAAAGTTGAAGGTTATATGAAAGAGCTAGGCTTGGGCAAGTGAAATTCTGATGAGTGAGAAATTCACCGTTGCGCGCATGACAAAGGACAATGAGCACTTCGAAGTCCTTGTAAAACCACAAGAAGCATTAGACTACCGCATGGGAAAAATTGCATCGATAACCGAGGTTCTAGTTACCGAGACCATATTTTCAGATGCAAACAAAGGCACGAGAGTCGCAGAAGAAAGCTTACGCAAAGCTTTTGGAACAACCGATTCCCTGAAAGTGGCTGAAACATTACTGAAAAAAGGAGTGTTACAGCTGACAACAGAGCAACGAAGAAAGATGATTGATGACAAACGAAAACAAATAGTAGACTTCATATCAAGACAATGCGTCGACCCAAAAACAAACCTTCCTCATCCGCCTCTCCGCATAGAGAACGCCATGGAAAAAGTACACTATGCGATAGACCCCTTCAAGTCGATAGAAGAAGAAGCAAGAGAAATACTGAAGTTACTAAGACCGATATTGCCACTAAAAATGGAGCAAATATCCGTGGGCGTCCACATACCCGCACAGTACTCAGCAAAAGCATATGGAACAATCAAAGCTTTTGGAACAATGAAAAGAGAAGAATGGCGTTCAGATGGGTCATGGTACGGGGTCTTAGAAATGCCCGCAGGTCTATACGCTCCCTTCCTAGAAAAACTCGGAGACATAACAAAAGGAAGCGGAGAAGCAAAAAAGATTTCCTGATAAAACGTTCATCATGGATGGTTAGGTGTAAAACATGTCAACATTTGTTGAAAGCAGACAACCTGTAACACCGGGAGATCTAATCGCAGAGGGCGAATACATAACCGGTGAGAACACATACAAAGAAGATAGCAAAATCTACGCTTCAAGAATTGGATTAGTAGAATATGAAAACAAAAGAGTGAGTGTCGTAGCATTAAGAGCCTTTTACATCCCAAGAATAGGAGACAAAGTCATAGGGACAATTGTTGAAGTGGGTTTCAGTGGGTGGACTGTGGACATAAACGCGCCCTACCAAGCCTTATTACGGGCCTCAGATGTTTTAAGCAGACCATTTAGACCACAAAAAGACGAGCTATCCCAAGTTTTAGACATGGGAGACTTGGTTGTTGCAAAAATAGTTGCTTACGACAGAGCGCATGACCCGCAACTGACAGTAGGCGAACCAGAGCTAGGAAAAATAACCCGAGGACAGATAGTAAAGATTACCCCAACCAAAATCCCTCGACTAATTGGCAGAAAAGGCTCAATGATATCCATGATCCAACAAGAGACAGGTTGCCATATAATTCTTGGGCTTAACGGAGTTGTGTTGATCACAGGTAAAACACTCGAAGATGAACAGTTGGCGATGATGGCTATCCATAGAATCGAAGATGAATCCCACACAAGCGGTTTAACAGATCGCATAACCAAAATGCTCAAGGAGGAAAAAATGAAAAAGGAGGAAAATACGAAATGAGCCGGAAACCTGAAAAATTAATCGATAAAAAAGGGTTAAGATTAGATGGGAGAAAACCAGACGAGTTAAGACCGATAAAAATTGAAGCAGGCGCGTTGTCAAACGCAGATGGTTCAGCGTATATTGAACAAGGAAAAAACAAAATTCTAGCAGCCGTTTATGGGCCAAAAGAAGTGCATCCGAAACACTTAGCTCTTCAGGACCGAATGGTGATAAGATGCCGCTATCACATGGCACCTTTCTCTGTTCAGGAACGCAAATCACCGGCACCTTCAAGAAGAGAGATAGAACTTTCGAAGGTTATCAGAGAATCTCTTGAACCATCAATCTTTCTCGAATATTATCCTCGAACAATCATAGACGTTTTCATCGAAGTCTTGCAAGCCGACGGGGGAACACGATGCGCAAGCATAACGGCAGCATCCATAGCGTTGGCAGACGCAGGCATCCCGATGCGGGATTTAGTGGTTGCATGTGCAGCCGGAAAAGTGGACGACACCATAGTGTTGGATTTGATGGACACTGAGGACAAGATGGGAACAGCAGACGTTCCCTTGGCTTTAATGCCAAATCTCAAAGCCTTGACATTGTTGCAGATGGACGGAATTTTAACCTCTAAGGAGTTTGAAAGCGCTGTAAACCTAGCACTTGAAGGCTGCAAGAAGATTTACACGTTGCAGAAAGAGGCGCTACGAACGAAATACGTGAACATGAAGGAGGTTGAAGAGTAATGTCCTCTGTGATTACTCGCGTAAAACAGAAGCAGATTGCACAGTTGGTCGCAAAAGGAAAACGCTTGGATGGCAGAGGTCTGATGGATTACCGTGAAATAAAAGTTGAACAAGGAGTGATCGAAAGAGCAGAAGGTTCAGCAAGAGTGCTTCTTGGAAGAACAGAAGTCGTGGCGGGAATAAAAATCGAAACAGGCGAACCGTTCTCCGACACCCCCAACGCAGGAGTTTTGACAGTAAATGCCGAACTTGTGCCTTTGGCTTCGCCGGTTTTCGAACCAGGGCCTCCCGACGAAAATTCAATAGAGTTGGCAAGAATTGTTGACAGGGGAATAAGGGAGTCAAAAGCAATTGATGTAGAAAAACTGTGCATAGAGCCAGGAAAGAAAGTGTTCATCATTTTTATTGATGTCTACGTGCTTAATCATGATGGAAATCTGATAGACGCTTCGGCTCTGGCTGCTATGGCTGCTTTGCTCAATACAAAAATGTTCAATTATGAAATTGAAGAGGGCGAAATGAAAATCAAGTCAGGCTACACTCCGCTTCCAATAAAAAGGCGTCCAATAACAGTCACTTTTGCTAAAATAAATGACGTGCTTGTTGTTGACCCATGGTTAGAAGAAGAACAGGTAATGGACGCTAGACTCTCTCTTGCAATTGATGATGAGGGTGACATATGCGCGGCACAGAAAGGGGGTGGCGGGTACTTCACACCGGAACAAGTACTAGAAGCTGTCAAAATAGCTAAAGAGAAAGCTGGAGAAAGACGTAAAAACTTGGACTGGTGAGAAAAGTGGGGAAAAGAACAAAAAAGGTAGGACCAACAAGAGGGTTAGGGGCTCGCTACGGTTCCAGTGTTAGAAAGCGTTACATTAAAGTAGTTACAGAAATGAAGAAGCCCCACCGATGCCCTCAATGTGGATTTCCGCGAGTTAAAAGAGCATCTGTCGGCGTTTGGGAGTGTAAAAAATGCGGTTTCACATTCACCGGAGGAGCCTATGTTCCAACAACAAAGCTTGGAATAGTGGCAAAGCGCTTAGCGAAAGGAACACCTTTGGAAGAAACCATAAATACGGAAGAAATTGAGTAGCACTTCTCAGTTTATGAATTGTGTTCTGTGTCAGCCAAAAAGGCGTGTTTGATAACGAACTCGTGAATCGACCAAATGAATATTCTTGTAATGATATCTCTCCATTTTAAATTTATTACATAAACAAACCGATACAAAATGTAGCGTGAACGTAGAGCTTTTAAAGTAAAACCATGCAATTAACAAATTGGGTTGCGTATGAGAGAAATACCTAGAAGAGTAAATCTTCAGAAACCCATAAACGTTGACAAAATCAACATAAACAAGGATTACTATTTCACAGACGCTTACATGATAGATCTTCCTTTAGATTCTACGCCAGGTCATATCTGGCAGAGCATTTTTGAAAGAGAATGGAAGTCTAGTAGGCACTTGTGGGATAGAAAACTCTTTGTTGTAGGTGATAGACTCCGGCTTGTGACAACGGTAGATAATATCGAAGGCAAAGTAAACTGGGTTAGAAAAGTTGTGGAGCGAACAAATAAGAGCATTGATGAGTATCGATTAGAGGCAGAAGCTCGTATAGGTCAAATAGAACAGGAACTGAAGAGACAAATGCTCGAGGAAGAAGAGCTTATTGAAAAGGTCAGGAATAGACTTAGAAAACTGACTATGTAGCAGTTTCAAACAATTCCCACAAACTTTGCTTTCCACACCTACATCTGCTAAAATGCCACTTCAACTTTTTTCTATGTTCATCTCAAACCAGTGTAATATCACAAACAATTTATTTGGTAAATCTTATTCTTCCACATTATGGTCATGTCTGCCAAATGCAAAATTTTGTTTCCAGATAGACGCTATTTGGAAATAGTTTCTAGAGCCCTTAAACCAGAAGTTGATAAGCTCACAACGATGCGTTCCAAAACAAGTTTAGAGAAGAAGGGCAATTCTCTTGTTTTAAAGATTGAAGCTAGAGACACCGTTGCATTGCGTGCGGCATTAAACTCTTACCTAAGATGGATAAACTCAATTATGAATGCTTTAAAAGTCTTGGAAAGTTTATCATAGACCTACATGATTTGCACATCAATAACTTGCGCTGAGTAACTTAATTAATACTTACAATCTAAGTCGCTTTTGAGAGTTTAACTATACGATGTGCCAGAGGCTCCGAAGACAGTTTTCGCCCCTATAGATGGATTGAACTTCTGGTACTTGGATATCATTGAAGCTTTCAGACTATTCTTTTATGGTAGTGGGCCATTTTAGAAAATGCTTAATTAATTGCTGCGCTTATTGCTGTGCATAATGGAAGGATACAAGGTGAGTGACGAAATTTCGAAGCTTCCGCCTCAAGTTCAAGAGCGCTTGCTTAGGCTTCAGCAGTTTCAGCAAACACTCACGACGGTCCTTGCGCAGAAACAGCAAGTAGAGTTTGAACTGACCGAAACTGAGCAAGCCCTAAGCGAACTGCAGAAACTGGCCGATGATGCGGTCATATACAAGGCAACAGGTTCCCTCATGATAAAATCGGAAAAAAACCGAATAATTATCGATTTGAATGAGCGAAAAGAACTGCTTAATACGAGAACCACGGTCTTGGGAAGACAGGAAGAGCGACTTCGTAGTCAAATGAAGGACTTGCAAACTAAGCTTCAACAGGACTTGAGTTCAGTTTCTAAACCTTTACCGTAGCATGTTTTAGGTGAAACTTGTGGAAGAGCTGGATATACCGGAGTTAACTAGCGAACAAAATGAACAGTTGTGCATGCTTATGGAAGAAGTTGCTAGAGAATATGTTCTGTCACAAGTTTCTCGAAAAGGAATAGAAACCCTAAACGCAAGCGTGGAGGTCGAAGGCACAAAACCAGTGACGCTTACAGTCGATATGGAGGTTGGTCTGTCGTCATCCATAAAAGGAGTCAAAATCCAAAAACTTGTTGAAGAGGCTGTAGAAGTAGCTTTCAAATCGGCTGAAAGATATTTGAGGGAACAAAAGTGTCATTTACAGAAATAGACAAAATCCTAGACGAACTAAACGCTAAACAAGTTGTTTTATTGTGTCATCATAACGCAGATCCAGATGCAATCTGCTCAGCCTATGCCTTCGCAGGTATACTAAGATGTTTGCGACAAGATCTTAAGGTTGAAATTGGAGTAGCTCAAGGGATAAGCCGATTGTCAAAACATCTCCTCAAATACCTGCCGATAGATGTGAAAACACAGCCAGACGTGGAAAAAGCAGACTTCATAGTATTACTTGACACCAATACGATTCAACAATTAAATGATCTAGCTGAGAAAGTAAAAACCTCAAAAGCACCAATAATAGTCATCGATCATCACGCAACCCATCCTGAGACTGAACGGATGGCAAAAATATGTATAACCAAAGAGGATGCATCATCAACATGCGAAATCGTATATGATTTCTTTAAACAGAAAGAAATCAAACCTGGCGAAAATGAGGCCAAAGCACTGTTTTTGGGCATAGCCTTTGATACGCGTCATTTTATCCTAGCCAATTCATCCACATTAAAGACTGTTGCAGAACTCATCGATGTCGGCGTGAACGCACAAGAAACATTATCAATGCTTTCGTTGCCCATGGACTTTTCTGAACGAGTAGCACGATTAAAGGCCTGTAGAAGAGCCAAACTCTTGAAAATTGGAGAATGGATAATTGCGCTTTCTCATGTCAGCGCATACCAAGCTTCTGCCGCAAGAGCCATAATCGACCTAGGGGCTCATGTGGCAGTTGTAGCAGGTCAAAAGAATAGAATCATAGAAATCAGCCTACGGTGCACAAGAGAATTCCATCAGAGAACTGGCATACATTTAGGTAAAGACATTGCCAAGCCTTTAGGTGGACATCTTAATGGCATGGGAGGCGGACACGCTACAGCCGCAGGAGTCAACGGTCTAGGCGACATCGAAACTGGGCTTAAGCGTTGTCTGCGACTCTTGAAAAAAAGGTTAACTAACCACAATTAGGTAGCTACTCTTAAATGAGACAAGAACCCGCTTAAATCAAGGCAGGCACTACGAGCATGGCGATAATCGAAACAAAAAACCTTACTTACACGTATCCAAGTGTGACAAAACCATCAATTATCGATGTCTCTATAAAGATAGAAAAAGGCGAATTCACGCTTATAACGGGCCCAAGTGGATGTGGAAAGACAACTCTCTGTCGTTGCTTTAACGGATTAATTCCTCACTTTTATCAAGGCGAACTGAAAGGTGAAATAGTTGTCGCAGAAATTAACCCTATCGAACACCCGATTTATGAACTTGCAACACACGTCGGGCTTGTTTTTCAGAATCCAGATAACCAGCTTTTTGCGCTATCTGTTGAGAAAGATGTAGCCTTTGGACTTGAAAATCTTGGCGTTCCAAGAGAGAAAATGCGGGAGAGAGTGGATTCTGCGCTAAATCTGACTGGCATTTTTGATTTGAGAGAAAGAGCGCCCCATGAACTCTCAGGTGGTCAACAACAACGTGTCGCAATAGCATCTGTCTTAGCCATGCAACCGGAACTGATAATCCTCGATGAGCCGACTTCTTTTCTTGACCCCTTAAGTGCTAAAAACATATTTGAAGTCATTTACGAACTGAACAGAAAACTTGGAATAACTGTTGTGCTTGTCGAACACAGGCTGGATCTAATAGCCAGATACGCTGATCACATCATTATAATGGATGAAGGAAAGGTTGTTTTAAATGGGGAAACCCGAGAAATATTGCGTTCCGAAGAGGCTCGCCTTATTGGAGTTGGGGTCCCTAAGGCGACACATCTTTATCAAATACTTAGGAAAGACGGAGTAAAACTTGCAGACACAATTCCTTTGACTTCGGATGAGATGGCAAAATTGTTGAGGGAGGCTCTCAAAGCTCAATGATTGTGGTTGAGGATGTTTACTTCACATACCCAAACAGCGTGGAAGCATTAAAGGGCGTATCCCTGACTATCCGAAATGGCGAATTCGTTGCCATAATGGGACAAAACGGCGCCGGAAAAACGACGTTAGTCAAACATTTTAATGGACTGCTTAAGCCAACCAAAGGAAAAGTGCTTGTTGACGAGGTCGAAACAACAAAAGTCAGCGTAGCAACTCTTTCCAGAAACGTAGGATTCGTCTTTCAAAATCCAGACCACCAACTTTTCAGTGAAACAGTTGAAGATGAAATTGCCTTTGCGTTAAGAAATTTCAGATTCAAAGAAAGTATCATAAAAAGGCGAGTGACATGGGCTCTTAACCTTTTGGGCTTGACTCAATACAGAAAAACCTCTCCATTCATGTTAAGTGGTGGAGAAAGAAAACGTGTAGCTCTAGCCTCTGTTTTGGCATGGAACCCAAAAATACTGATACTGGATGAGCCGACGATAGGACAAGATTATCAACAGAAGGAAAAACTTAGACAATTTATCCTACAAATGAAAACTCAGAAGAAAACGACAATAATCGTTACACACGACGTGGAATTTGTGGCTGAATGTAGCCCAAGAGTATTATTAATGCAAAACGGAAGGATTATTGCTGATGGGGAAGCGAGAAAAATCCTCACGGAACCGGAAATTTTGAGGCAAGCATCCATTGTACCGCCCCAAGTAGCCCAAATTTTTCTGCAACTAGCTGACTTAGAAATTCCGAGAAATGTAATTGACGTTTACGAGGCTCGAGAAAAATTACTTAATATGTTGGAGAGAAGGGGTAAATGAGCGTTTTTGATGGACTTAAGTTCCGCAAGGTTTACTCTCCCATTCATAACTTAGATCCTAGGATAAAGTTTGTTTATGTCTGCGCAATTTTTGTAGTAGCAATAATTTTCTGGGAACTCTTACCTCTAATAATCCTTTTCGTGATACAGATTCCTTTTGTTCTCTTAGCTGGTGTTAAGCGACAGTGGCTTCGCTCGATGCGAGGAGCGGCTCTCCTTGCCACAATAATCTTCTTGACAAATTTCATAGCTACATTCATTGGAGCCGGCTACACAGTAACCGCGAGAAATCTAGAGAATGCTATCGCTATGACTCTGCGTTTCATCGTGCTTGTTGAATCCTTCTCCATCTTTTTCTTAACAACATCTCCAGATCATCTAGGCTTAGCCTTAGAACAGACGCACATACCTTACGAGTTCTGTTTTGCTTTCACAACTGCTGTGCGCTTTGTTCCAGTACTAGCTGAAGAAGCACAAACAATTATGGACGCCCAAAAAGCAAGGGGTCTAGAACTTGAACGCGGAAACTTTCTAAAAAGAATCAGAAATTACATTCCAATCCTCATACCTTTAATCGTCAGCGCCATTCGCCGAAGTCTCGAATTGGCTGAGGCTATGGAATCCCGTGCGTGGGGAGCCACCAAAAAACGCACAAACCTCTATGTACTAAAAATGCACCGAGGTGATTCCGTGTTAGTGGCCATAACCATTGGAATTTTGGCAACTGCAATTTATGTCTACCTTTTCTTCAAGGTTCCATCTTTAAATGAGCTCATAGGAAGCTTATTTTAGACCGCAAGACTTTTAATACTGGCGTCAGTGTAATGGATTTTTCGGGAGAAAGAAAAAGTTGAAGTGGTTTGAAGCGGCGGCAGAAGAAATCATCGCAGGCATTAAAAGTTCAATTGAAGAACTTAACATAAAGGAAGTTGAGCGACTTATAGACCTCCTGCTTGAAGCAAAGGAGAAAAAGATATTCATAGTTGGCATGGGAAGAAGCGGATTTGTCGCTAGAGCATTTGCTCTACGCTTGATGAATTTAGGCTTTAGTGTCTATTTCTTAGGCGAGACCATCACACCTGCTGCAGAAAAAGGAGATCTACTAATCGCTATTTCAGGCACCGGCTCAACAAAAATGGTTTTGACCGCAAGCACAGCCGCCAAAGAAATAGGCGCAACCGTCATAGCCATAACGTCATTTCCAGAGTCTCAATTAGGCCAAGCAGCAGATCACATTATAACGATTAAGGGAAGGACAAAGATGGGTTGGCCGAGAGAAGAGGATTACTTGGCTAGACAAATTGTTGGCGAGCGTGAACCGTTAACTCCCCTTGGAAGCGTTTTTGAGAATAATTGCATGGTTTTTCTTGACAGTCTAGTTGTGGAACTGATGCATCGACTGGGGCGGACTGAAGAGGATTTGAAGCGTAGGCATGCAACAATAGAATGACAGTTTGGAGCGTGCGAACCATACGCGCTAAGTGGAAAAAGAAAAAAATGCGCAAACAGAAAAAGAAACGGAAAAAAAGACGAGCAAGATACAAGTAAAACCGTCCCTTAATGATTCTACTAGTGCACCTTGTCTAACCTTTCCCGTTAGTTTACCATTTCACGGAACAACAATAATTGAAGATTTTTATGCATGCGTTACCTGCCCATTTATCAACTAGAAAATTCAGCGAAACACAAAGTGAAAGCCTACAGAAATCATGCAGACCATACACGTTGCGCTCATAACATAGTAGTAAATATCGACGAAAAATCGACATTGCGAATGTATTAAGATCATGCAAAGTTATGGTTATGGATAAGGTCTCTTTTTCAATTTTATTGATTACTGTTAAGCATGCTAAAGATTAGGCGTGCATATAACTTATTAAGACTCACTACACACTATATTAACTGAAAAGCTCCACGCTACACCATAAACTAAGGAGGTACGACGCCAACGACTAGAAAATCAACGCTAAGAGCTTCCAAAGTCCGAGAGGAAGCAGAAGTAGGCATAATAATAAAGGGAGAAAGCAAAAAAACAACAGTTTTCAGAGAGGTCTATCCAATACAAGAGCCATATGTCTACGCTGCGATAGTGCAAGATCCTGAAATACAAAAGATACGTTATGAAGTTTTGGAACCTACCCTCCAGGAAGAAGAGGAGAACTGGCTTCATGAAATAAAAGCTTTCTTAATGGAGGAAGTAGATGTAAATCTAAAAGAAATAGAAACAAAGGAGAAAGCAGAAAACTATCTAAGAGAGAAAACAAGGGAAATAATAAAAAAATACCATGTAAAAATACCGGCGGAAGCAGTTGACAAACTTGTATACTACGTTATACGAGACTTCATAGGCTATGGAAAAATAGACTCTTTAATGAAGGATCGGTTAATCGAAGATGTGTCTGCAGACGGCGTAAACATACCGATCTATGTTTGGCACAGAATTTATGAGTCGTTGCCAACAAACATCAAATTTAAGGATGAGACAGAGCTGAATTCCTTCGTAATTCGGCTGGCTTATTTATCTGGAAAAAATATCTCAATAGCGTCTCCAATCTTAGATTCATCGCTTCCAGATGGCAGCCGCATACAATTAACTTATGGTAACGAGGTCACAAGAAGAGGCTCAACATTCACTATTCGGCGCTTCAGAGTGGATCCACTCACAGTCTCAGATTTGGTTGCTCTAAAGACTATTTCTTCGGAAATGGCAGCATACCTATGGTATGTCATAGAGAACAGAGCTTCAGTATTAGTAGCCGGCGGTGTTGCATCTGGAAAAACAACAATGTTGAACTGTCTATCAATGTTCATTAAGCCTGAAATGAAAATTGTAAGCGTAGAAGATACGCAGGAGCTCAATCTTCCTCATGAAAACTGGGTACCCTCAGTTGTAAGATTAGGATTTGGTCATGAAGAAAAGAGAGGCACGATAAACCTATTTGACTTGCTGAAGGCAGCTGTTAGGCAGAGACCCGACTATATCATCGTTGGCGAGGTCCGTGGAGAAGAAGCCTACACACTATTCCAAGCCATGGCAACCGGTCACTTAGGAATGAGCACAATACACGCAGAATCAGTTGAAGCCGTCATAAACCGACTAGAATCTGAGCCGATGAATATTCCCAAATCGCTTCTAGCAATGACAGACGTTATAATGATCATGGCGAGAACGGAAATTGATGGGAAACCAGCAAGAAGAGTAAACACAACAACAGAGATTGTGGGACTCGACTCAAAGAAAGAGAATATAGTAACCAAGGAGGTTTTCTACTGGAACCAAAAAGAAGACAGATTTACATTTTCTGGCAATAGCTCCATTCTACAAGAGCACATGGAAAAATTAGGTCTCAACGAGATTGACATCAGCCGTGAATTACATTGTAGAAAGATCGTGTTGGAGTGGATGGTGCACAAAGGAATACGACGCTGTACAGACGTTGCAAATGTGATTCGAGAATACTATGCGAACCCAAATCGTGTTTTTCAAAAGGCCAGAGTTGGATCAAAATGAGAAACAACAAAGCCTTGGTAAAGCTTAAGACAATCCATAACCGACTTATGAGGATGCTTAGACTGACTTCTATCAAACTTTTGAAATCCAGTCTAAATGGGCCTCGAAAAAGCCTTAAGCCAGAGTTTGGAAGAGCGTATTCAATGGTTTACCAACTTTTTGGCGAAAGAACCGGACGAATTTTGCCTCTTTTCAAAGATTTAGATCAACATTTGCAGAAATCCGGATTGAAAGTAAATTTCAAAGCCTATGTGAGCTTGACAATTTTCGCCACAATCTTAGTCACTTTCATAACATTTGTGCTCATTCCAGTTTTGCTGATTTTTGCTTTCAATACACCACTTTTTTCGGCTTTTTTGTTCGGTGTCGGGGGATGTCTGTTTGCATCAGTCTTCTCAGTTATTGGATTCTACATTTATCCAGTTTATCGTGCGGACATGCACAGAAGAGAGCTAGATGATGAGCTACCGTTCACAACGGGTTATATGGCAATTCTTAGCAGTGCTGGGGTTTCTCCAGAAAAGATTTTCTTTTCACTCTCAAATCTTGATGTACCTCTAGCAGCTTCTTATGAGGCAAAAAATGTTTTTAGGAATGTGAATCTTTTTGGTTTGGACATAATCTCGGCCTTAGAGAAGGCGTCAAGCCAGACCCCTTCTGAAAGATTCAGCGAAATGTTAGAAGGACTAATTTCTACGGTGCATTCTGGTAGCAATCTCGCTGCTTATCTTCGAGAAAAATCCAGACAATCCATGAAACTGAAGCGGATAAATCTAAAAAAGTTCTCAGACACTCTCTCAATGCTATCAGAATTTTACGTAGCTCTGCTTTTGACTGGACCTTTGCTTCTTGTGATAATGCTTACTGTCACGGCAATGCTTGGAGGAGGTTCAGGTATACTGAGCCCAGATCTTCTACTCAGCTTACTTACCTATCTAGGAATTCCGATCGGCGCCATAGTATTCCTAATAATTCTGGATGCTACATCGCCTAAGTGGTGATGAAAATGCCGAAAATAGAAAAACGCGCAAAAGAAATCGCATGGGCTGCTGCAGTTTCAATAGCTATCACTATAATTCTATTCGCATACCTTATGTTTTTTGGAACAGCAATGTTTGATGAGTTTGTTTTCTTCGCGCTTATAGTCGCCGTTTTTCCTCCTGGTGTTTTGAGTTACGTTGATTATAGGTGGAGAAAAGCCGTAGACGGACACTTGCCAGACCTTTTCAGAAGCATCGTTCAAGCCCAAGATACGGGTATGACTCTCACTCAATCGTTGGAGGAAGCCTCAAAGAGAGACTATGGTCCACTTACTGCAGAGTTGAAAAAGATAACCGCGCAAATTTCATGGGGGATGAGTTTTGAAGAGGCCCTTTTGGCTTTGGGAAGACGCGTTAACACTACGTTGGTGCAAAGAACAGTTCCAATGATGATTGAGACTAGCCGTTCAGGAGGGCACGTGGAAAGGGTTTTTGACCCGATGGGCAAGTTCATACAGACTACACTTCTACTCGAGAAGGAGCGACGAGCCCAGACAAGACCGTACATTGCAATAATTTATGTAGCATTTTTCGTGTTCTTATTCACGATCATACTGTTGTTCAAATCGTTCTTCGTGAGCGTGGAAGGTTTGCCGATACTTGGAGAGGCTGCAATGACTCCTCAAGAAATACAGCGAATGTTTTTCCACATGACGGCAATTCAAGCTTTCTTTGATGGGATCGTTGCAGGAAAAATGGGAGAGGGAACGATAAGCGCTGGGCTTAAGCACAGCTTGATTATGATGATTTGCGGCTACCTCTCCCTAAAACTTTTCTTGTGAGGTGAAAAACGATAGTCAAACCCAGATTTTTAAGAGATGAGCGCGCCATAACTCCGGTTTTGAGCAACCTTTTGCTCATGGTTGTGGCTGTGGCTGCAATGGCACTTGCCACAACAGCAACATATGTTATAACGACTAATCTTCGGGAAAATATGAGTGAACGCGTTATCGTGGAGGATTTATGGTTCAACAATTCAACTGGCAACATAAACGTTTATCTTCGCAATATTGGAAAAGTTGCCATTCACGTTTCTGGAGTCTACATCAATCACACTTCTCAATCTTTCAATTCGCCCTTCAATTTGGAGATGGGGGCACACGATTGGCTTAACGTTTCATATAACTGGGTTTCAGGCAGCCTATATTACGTGGACATTGTCACAAATAGGGGGACTCACGTTGAAGGTTATTACAAGACGCCTTAAGCGCGATAAGCGTGCCTTAAGTAACGTAATAGTTGTCATGTTAAGCCTAGTTCTGATAGTAATTGTCGTTGGTAATGTGGTGCTCTGGAGTTACCAAATGAACCAGCTAGATTTAGAAAGAATACAAGAGAACCTGAAAGTTTTAAATGCGACACAGATTACAAGGTCTTCGTGGTTTACCGCAGAAAACGAATTTGCAGTCACCTCAGGTAGCAGAATAAGCGGCAATTACCAAGACACGAAAGCTTTAGAGGGAACCTATGAGACATTCATAGAGCTGAATGAGACAACACAACTCTTCCAACCATCCGCTTACAATACTATTTACGACACAACATACCTTTCTGGAGCATTAGCGGACTTGCGAACTGACAACGGCGTTTACATGACTTTTCGAAGCTATGATAGTCTGACTTCGCCTCAAATAATTTACGCTCATCAGGAAACAACTGCTGTAGCTGGCACTAATTATTACCTGTTGAACCTTATCAATGCAGATGCCGAAGGCACAACATTATCTATAAGCGCTACAACGACTGGCAGAAAATTATTCGGAAAATGGGTTTATCCATTAACAGGCGTTTCTTCCATTCCTGCTTCCACCTGGACCATCTACTATAGAGCAAGTTTAAGTTCCCCTGCTGTAAATGCTTACTGCAATGTTGATATTTTAATAAGAAAAAACGATGGGACGATTAGAACGACGATAACTACACAAGCTGCGTCATCTCCTAATTTGAGCACAGAGTTCAGTACAGTTTCAGGGACTTACCCGTGGGCAAACTACACCGTTATAGATCAAGCGGACTATTTGGAAATAGATTTCTATGCTGAAGTTACCAAAGAATCACCGGGCAAATATTCTTACTTAAGAGTAGATGACGGCACTCTGGCTCTTTCGGAACAAACCCGCATGACAAACGTTTACCTTCCAAGTGAATACACTTGTGAAGTAGAGTTTACAGGTAAATCTGACACACAAAGCTGGAACCGACTTACATGGACTGCTGACAGCGCTTTGACAAAAGGCAGCGCGAATGTAACTTTACAGCTTTATGACTACACCCTTAGTAGTTATCCTACGATTGGAGAAGGCTACATTTTTTACACTTCAAGTGCTACAGCCAGCACAGATGAAACACACAACCAAACGATAACCACAAACCCGACAGATTTCCGAGATGCAACAGGTACATGGAGAATTAAAGTCAAATGTGTAAAGGCAACCCCCGAACATTTTGATCTTAAGCTCGATTTGATTGCATTCGAAACAACAACGTCCAATATATACAGACTCTGTATTGAGAATAGTTTTTCCATCGACTTATCACAATACCCACTAGCTTATGTTCATGGACTCGAAATACTAATCCGGTATAATGCGACTCAAAATACGGAAAAATGGTTTCTAAAAGCGTATAATTGGACAGATGCGAATTTTGGTGATTCGGAATTCAATAACACGCAAGGAAGCCAGCCGATTGTAAATGAGTGGAACGAGTATGCAGTTAGCATTAGAGATGGATGGAAAGACTATGTGTGGAACAATGGCACATTACTCATAGAATTTCTGGACGAAGGACTGAACGCGACTCAAGCAACTTTGGAGATAGATTTCTTGGGTGTCAGGGCGATAATTGATGGCACTCGCCTAGATCTAATAAATTCTAGCCCAATGACGACCCGCATTGTAGCCATATGGATAGTCAACTTAACAAACCATCAACGTTACAACGCCAACTTATTCCTAAATTCTGGAGAAGAGACAACTTACATTCGAGCAGACATAATCCTACCTAAAAGCAAGTTCATAACCAGAGTTGTCACAGAAAGAGGTAACACAGCCGTCTTTGCAGGAAATGAACCCACTACTTGATTTTGTCTTTTAATGCCCTTATTGCCTCTTCTTGGCTCTTCGCTTCTATTATTCGGATATTGTATAATTCCGCCATTTTCTTTCCGTTTTCACTGATTCTTGGAATTACAACTAAAAAGGCGTTGTCCGGCGAAACGTCGAATATTTTGGCGAACAGAGCAATTACTGGCTGCTCTGGCACAACGTCTTCTGTAGATGATGCAAAATCAATAACTGTTATTTTACGCGCAGTTTCTCCTTTGTAGGCGACGATGTCGAACATGTGGTTTGCTCCAGATTTGCCCTTGAGAAACGCTGGGCTTTCAACGTGAAATCCTTCCTCCAAAAGAAAATCCCTTATGGGACCAACTAGAATCCAGCCAATAGCAATTTCTTTTTTCGCTTCTTCTCTTAGAGTATAGGAATAAACATCTTTGATTATAATGTCTTCAAATGTGAAGTTTTCGTGACAATTCCTGCAGAAATGCGCCGGAACAGGGATGTCAAAGCTTTTGCTGCAATCCTTGCACGTGCACCATATTCCGGCCTTTCTATAATCAACATCGATTTTTTTCAATTCTTCATTGCATTTTGGACAGACGAGTCTGTTTCGTTTTCGGAAGTTTTCCTCCACGTCCATATATCCACATTTAACATGTTCAATCAACGAGCTCTTTTGGATATCAAAAGATTTGCAGTATGGACAACTGTAATGAATGGAAATATTTGCGGAACGGCACTTTGGACAATAAATGACTTTGTCATATAGGTTTCTTTTCAGTATTCCAGCCTCGTAAAGCTCGTTCAGGAAGACCTCGGCTTCTAAGGCTTCGCCAACAATCGCTTCAACAATTGGATATCGATAACCAATTTTGTGATCATAAACAGGTTCAAGCTTGCTGATTTCACCGCTTAAAAACTTACTTAGGAAAACTTGTGTATTACGATCCTTGTAGAGCTCTCCTCGCTCTATTTTGTCTGACTTCAGCATCTCATCCCCGAGCTAATCCTGTAACATGACCGATTCCTATGTTTTTAAATCACAGATTTAACTTCTTTTTAGATTTATTTGCTTTTATACTTTCTGCATTTATTTTTTTAAGCATTTCGAGAAAAGTTTTTAAAATCTCAGTAAAGTTTGATCCATAAGAAGTAAACTATGGTGAGTTTGTAATTGAAGCGTTTAGTGAAATGTCCAAAATGCGGTTTTGCTTTCGACATAACGTACGGTAGAGCATTCGCTTGTTCTGGTTGTCCTTCTTCTTTCCAGTGCAGAATGGCTAAATGCCCGCGATGCGAGCATGAATTTCCATTGTCATAGTATTAAGAACAAACTTCGTCACGCTTACTAAGTTTCTGACTCAATCTCAAACTCGCATATCGCGTCTCCCATGGTCGCGTATTTTAATTCAACAGCATCCATGGGTTTGCCAATAACTCCACTTGAAAATCTGCAAAGAAACCTCTTGCCCAATGTCAGATTTCCACTCAGGCCTTCAAGGATAAAGAGCGCGGATGCGTCAACGTCGGCTTTTGCGCCTGAAAATGCTTTTACTGTGGCTGCTACAGCCTTACAAACATTTCTTAGAGTTACGCAGACTTCATAGATTTTGTCGCCTGGATTAGTCTCAGCTAATGTAAAAACCTTCTTAGGGATAGAATTTTCTGTGACGCTATGCACCATATCAATTGAAAAGATATTGACCTAAAACAAGGAAGTTAAGGATCACCAAGTAATAGTCAAAATGGACACTCAGCGTTCACAGTCATGTTTTTTAATAGGATTACTCATATTGCAAGTCAATCTGGCGCAAAAGAAAAGCGCTGAAGCTTTACTGGTGAACTGAATGTCGAGTCAGAAACGTTTGGTTATCCGCTGGACAACGCTGAAGGGATTGGCAGCAATAATTTTGTTTCTAGTGATTGTTATACTGGTTGAATACGTTGTTGTTCTTTACGCCATAAACCTAGGCGTCAAGGATGAAACCCAATTTCGATGGAGTCTTACATTTCCCGGAACCGAATGGAGTCTTGTCATAGCTATTAGCCCTCTCTTTCATTTAGTTCCAGTAGCCGTCATAGTTTCCCTTGTTTTCAGTTGGACGTGCTTAACAAAATATGCTGCTGTGAAGCGTGTTGAAACACAAAAAGAAAAACCATACATTGGCAAACGCAGGCAGGAGCAACCATCGAAGGCGTTGAAGAAGTTTTTTGACAGAATCAAGTATGGATTATTAAAAGTTAAAGGCATAGCTTATGTGTGGCAAAAAATACACTTCGCAAGAGCCACTATAAAAAGCGCTTTAACCGTTTTGCTTGTCTTTTCGTTGTTCATAGTTGTAGCGTCTCTTCTAGCGCATCCTAGTCTGATTTACAAAACTATTACAGGCGCCTACAGAAATAATCAATCGCTGCTCGACTTTGTTAAAGGTGCTGGACATTTCTTTGCGCCCATTGGCGGGTTTTTCTCAGCCGTAAATGATGCATTACTTGGTGCTGCACCAAGCTTCAGAGACTTTGCTCTTTCAATTGGGTCAATAATTAGTCCATTGGCTAATCTAGACAATGTTGGAAAATATTTAGCGTTTCAGAACATTGCTGCTTGGATATCTGCCTTATCAACCCTGATTTATGTGGAGTATAGAAAGAAAGTCTACAGATACAAGAAAACTAGAAAGGGCTAAAAAGGGAAGTAAATGGCTGACCGCGCAAGATTTGGCCCTGCAGGTGTTCCTCCAACATTTAGGCTTATGGCGGCGACCTTAGCAGATGTTCCTAAACTTCTGCGAGAGGAGGGGCTTGACGCTTTTGAGTATCAAGCTGTTCGTTGGGGTGCAAAACCACAAATAAAGAGAGTAGACGCTGAAAAACTCGGTTTGATAGCAAGAGAAAAAGATGTTTTGATTAGTCTTCACGGTTCCTATTTCATGAATTTTTGCGGCAATGAGGAAATCATGAAAGCGAGTATACAGCGCCTGATTGCGTGTGTAACAGCAGCAGAATGGATGAAAGCATACATTGTTGTTTTTCACCCCGGTTTCTACGGCGAAAGACCACGAATAGAAATGTTCAGCAACTGCCTAGAAGGCTTGAAAGAGGTCGCTAATACCATGGAAATATTTGGAATCAAGAATGTTAAAATTGGACCGGAAACGATGGGCAAGCCTTCGCAGCTTGGTAGTTTAGATGAGATCTTAAGCCTATGCGAGGAGATCGAACAAGCACAGCCAGCAATCGATTGGGGGCATTTACACGCGAGGAACATGGGTCGTTTCAAAACGGTTGACGATTTTCGCCGAGTTATTCAGGAGATCGAAAGGCGACTTGGATCAGAGGCAGTCAAAGGTTTGCATTGCCACTTTACTAAGGTTGAATTTACGGATAAGGGTGAAAGGCGTCACCGTATATTGGGTGATGTAAAACATGGTCCAGAATTTGAAATGCTCGCGAAGGTGATAGCCGAATTCAAGCTTAGGCCCACTATTATAAGTGAAAGCCCAGTTCTAGATTTAGATGCGCTGAAGATGCGCGACATTCTCCAGAAAGAACTTTCAAGTTAGTTTATCGCGTGCGATTCTCAGTCTCGTATCATAGCTTAAGTTTTCTTGTTTTAGTCTCGTTGGGTTTCAGATATTCAATTTCATTCATTTCTAGTTCTAGCAATGTGTAACTTGGGTCGTCGGGGTTCTCCCAAAATTCATTAAAAAAGTCACAATACTTCGCGACTTTAATCTTTGTTTCCTTCTCTGCAACAATTTTGGCATACCCAACACCTCTTATGTAACCACGTTTTTCTCCTTCCTCAAGTAATAGGCAAAATTCTATCTTTGGATTCTTCATTATTTGCTTCACCTTAGCATTTTCTGTTCCCGTTAGAACCCAAAATTTTTCATCAAAATTGACGAGAGTCACGGGTCTAACCCTAGGCTGACCGTTTTCTGTGGTGGCCAAAAATACATGTTGGAAATCTTTCAAGTGTCTCCATATTTCTGCCCTGAAGTGCTTGGATTTCCCATTCATTTGATTATGTTCCTTGTGTGATTTGGCAATAATTAATCATCTAGTGTTTTAAAGCTTTAAGTGACTTTGATGCGATACCTTTTTTTATGTATTTTGCAGTGCTGTTTATGGGTGCGTATTTTTTGGTACGGCTCAAAGGATTCCAAAAACTCACATCAATTGAAGGTGCATTGCACTTGTTTTTTGACAAGCTAGATGTTGAACAGACAAGAGTGGTTACTGTTTCTTTGCATGAGGCTCTAAACCGTATTCTAGCAGAAGACATGATTGCAGAAGAGGATCTACCGAGATTTGACAGATCAGCTGTTGATGGATACGCAGTTAAAGCAGAGAACACTTCCGGTGCGTCGCAGTTTAGGCAAAAAACCCTTCAAATCACTGACAAAAGAATAGTAAATGACAATCAAGCAAAACAAGTTTGGACCGGAAATTGCATTCCTGGAGGCGCAGATGCTGTTGTAATGTTGGAAAATATCAAGCGAATCGGCAGTAAAATCGAGGTTTGGGCGACCTTAACGCCTGGCGAGAATATCTCCAAAAAAGGTGAAGACATTCAAAAGGGAAAGGTTGCTGTAAAGGCTAAAACACACTTAAAACCTCATCATTTGGGGTTGATTGCTGCTCTAGGAATCGACAAGGTCAGAGTTTTTGAAAAGCCTAAAATCGCTATTTTAGCCACAGGAAACGAACTAGTAGAATTGGGTATTAAGCCATTGAAGAATCAAATTTTTGAAGTTAACAGACTCGTTCTCTCTACTTTGTGTGACGAACTGGGCGTTGAGTCCTTAGATTTAGGAATTGCAAAGGATGACGTAAACGACATCGCTGGCAAAATAAAGTTTGGACTTGAAAAAGCAGACGCAATAATAACGACTGGAGGAACGAGCGTCGGGGCAGCAGATCTTGTTCCGGAAGCCGTTAACAAGATTGGAAAACCAGGTGTAATTGTCCACGGCATTGCTATGCGTCCAGCCATGCCAACGGCTCTTGCAGTGGTGGAGGGAAAGCCAATAATAATCCTTTCAGGCAACCCGGTATCAGCTATGATAGGTTTTGAAGTTTTTGCTAGACCATTACTTCAGAGAATGCTGGGATCGAAGCAAAAGAAGCTTAGGTCAGCTGTTAAAGCCAAGATAACGAGGAGAGTGACAACCGCCCTTGGGAGAAAAACCTTCGTTCGTTTTCACGTTCACCAACACAATGGAGAGTTTATTGCAGAACCAATAAGTGCTCGGGGTTCCAGCGTAATCTCATCCATGACGAAAGCTAATGGCTACGCTGTTGTGCCAGAAAACCGGGAAGGCTTAGAAGAAGGAGAATGTGTCTCCGTTTTCTTGTTTGATGATTTGGAAGTGACTGATGAAGATGTTTAGAAAATTATCCACTTTGGATGAGACGAAGCAAGTTATTCAACAGAATTTTAGACCTAAACCATTAGGCGTGGAGGAGACTCCTCTTTTAGAAGCCTATAACCGTGTTCTCGCAGAGAATGTGACCGCAATTTTGGATATTCCGCCTTTCGGTCGGTCAACTGTCGATGGATATGCAGTGAGGGCAGAGGACACTTTTGGAGCAGAGGAAAACAAACCTGTGAGGCTGAAAATTTGCGGAATGGCAAACGCTGGGAAATTGCCAAAGATGTCTGTAGCTCACGGTGAAGCAGCTGAAATTGTCACTGGGGCACCGATACCAGATGGGGCAGACGCTGCAGTCATGATTGAGTATACAATGCGAAAGGACGACGTGATCTACGTTTACAGTGCTGTGGCCAAGGATGAAAATGTCATGAAGGCTGGAGCAGACATTAAGAAAGGTGAAGTTATCTTGACAAGCGGTCAGTTGTTAGGCTCACGGGAAGTCGGTCTTCTGGCTGCACTGGGCATAGCGAGGACAAAAGTTTATTCTACCCCACGCGTGGCTGTTCTTTCGACAGGCGCAGAAATCATAGAGCCAGGCAGAAAGTTGCCTCCCGGAAAAATCTATGACATAAACGCTTATAGCCTAAGCACAGCAGTACGGGAGAGCGGAGGAAAACCAGTTTACTTAGGCGTTTTTCCAGACGAAAAGGCAGTACTTCAAAGAGCCCTGAAACAGGCTTTGGCGTCTGCTGATATCGTAACTACTTCAGGAGGGGTCTCTGTTGGTCCAAAAGACGTCATGCCCCAAACATTAAATTTGCTTGGAAAACCAGGCGTGATAGTCTGCGGAGTCGCCATTAAACCTGGAAAGCCAACCACTGTGGCCTTAATTGACGGAAAAATGGTTTTCTCGCTTCCTGGTCACCCGACGTCTGCATTGCTTGCTTTTCATCTGCTTGCTCGTCCTATTATCAAATCCATGGCTGGAATGCAGTTAGAGAAAGCTCCGGAAGTCAGGGCTTTGGCTTCAATGAGGATGTTTCCAGCGAAAGGTAGACGAACGTTCATCATGGTGAAACTGAAACGTGACAAATCGCAGCGATTGGTGGCTGAGCCAGTCTCAACTGGACTTTCAGGGGCTATAACGACCCTTGCAAGAGCCAACGGATTTGTGGAGATAGCCGAGAATCAACAGTTTATTGATGTTAGTGAAGAGGTCATAGTGCAACTCTTAAAGGATTAGGAACATTAATGGATTTAGTCCGTTGCTCAGCTTTCTAGGGTTTTCCTTTTCGCTATTGTATAAACTGTGAAAATCCATGTCAAAATGAGATATACAACGAGGCTTATGCTTAGGATTAGGTCGCTTCCAAAACGGTAGTAGAGCATGACTGTTGAAAATGTTGTGATTACAAACAATAACACTGTGACAAGCCAGATTGCCCAAATCCGCTTCTTGAACAGTCCGTAGGCCGTTATCAAGTTTAGTATGCCGATTATGCCAACGTGGGGTGGAAAATTGGCGAATGGCAAAATGGCAAAGCATATTATTCCAACAACCACATAAAAAGCGAGAGTTGTGAATGTTCCGATGTTTTCGATTTTGAGCTTGGACTTGAGTGACATCTGAGAGCCGCCTTTAAACGTTAATGCATTGACAGCAACGTTAATAAATTTAATGTTTAGAAGACTTTGGCATTACGTATCTGTAAATCCTGAAACTAAGTTTCTCATAGTCTTATTGCAGCCGTTTTTTTGTGAGAACAGTAAGATTCGTAGTTTTTACTCCTTTCATTTCTATTTTCTTTGTGCATTCCACCACAAGTCTCTCATCTGTGCCCTTACCGCGAAATTCGGGGAATACGTAAACGTCATTTATAGAGTTCATGCTTTCAGTAACTCCAAATGGATAGTTCCGAAAGATACTCGCATAGGCAAATCCTAAAACTCACTTTTATTCTTAGAAACTAGAAAGCTTCTTCCACTAGATATGCTGTCACGAACAAATTTTATCCTTTCATCACTATTAAACTGCAAATCTATCAGTTTTACAGTTTAACCTTCATTATAGGCATAATCGTATACGTCTGCAAAATTATAAAAGGAAGCAAGAACGAAAAAGCTTAGAAATCTGCGATAGAAAATAGCGGATTAAAGAAGGAAAAACAGATGGGCCATCCTGAACTTTTTGTTTCCCAGTCAAATGTTTTCAGCGGCTTCCAAAAACCTTTCGAAGAGGCAGACTACATAATCTTTGGTGTTCCGTTTGACGCTACAAGCACGTATCGCACTGGCGCCAGATTCGGACCAAACGCGATTAGACAAGCGTCACTTAACATCGAAACCTACAGTTTTCGCACCGATATGGATGTCGAAGACTTGAAACTGCATGATTTAGGCGATTTGCATGTGTCCGCAGACACGAAGAAAACGTTGGAAAGAATCGCGCTCGTCGTTAAAGACATTTTGGAGGCAGGAAAAAGGCCTGTAGCAATCGGTGGAGAGCATACAATCACACTGGGCATTATGAAAGGCTTAGCCGCTAAAGCCTCCGAGACAGCGATAGTTAGTTTTGATGCACACCTAGACCTGCGTAACGAGTTTATGGGACTTAAACTTTCGCACACAACTTTCATGCGTAGAATAAATGAAGAGATAAAACCCGCAAAAATCATTCAGGTAGGCACAAGAGCAGTCTGTAAAGAGGAATTAGTCTATGCAGGAAAGGCCAAAATAGAATTTTTGCCCGCTCATCGGATCAGAAGAGAAGGAAGTGTTCGAATTGCAAGACAACTGAATGAAAAATTGGCGAGATATGAAAAGATTTACTTGTCCATTGACGTTGATGTTCTTGACCCAGCTTATGCCCCTGCAGTACAGAATCCAGAACCAGAAGGCATAGAAACACACACTCTAATTGGAATTTTAGGCAACATTTGCGACAACCGAGTCATGGGCTTCGACGTTTTGGAAGTCGCGCCAGATTATGACCGAGGAGTGTCAGCGGTTCAAACAGCCAAAATAATTTTTGAAATTCTATGCTGCTTAGAAAAATCTCGAAAAGGGCGAAAAAAGCGAAAGAAGTAGAGTCTTATTAAAACAAAAAAGCCAAAAGTAATGAAGGGGCCTTTGATACCTTGTACTACAAGATCTTCGACACAATCACTTGGAAATATATAGAACCACACGTTCCAACAAACCCTAACGCCTTAGTTCTGGACGCAGGAGGTGGAACTGGCCGGTGGACGGCTCGGATGACAAAGAAGGGTTGCAGAGTAGTCCTGATAGATGCTCAGATTGAATGCCTAATGTTGCCTCTAGCATTAGCGGATCATTTACAAGCATAGCCCGCAAGAAATAAGAACTTTGCGGGTGATTAGGTTATCCTTTCAGTAATTTTGCGATAAAGGAGCCATTGCATTGATGAGTGTGCGGATAAAGTCTCTGGCAACTACTCAGTCCTCTTAAGCCTGAAGTGCCTATTTTCGGCGTTATTTCAACGAGCGAAAATTCGGGATGCCACTTTAGAAATCGTTCAATAAGCATTTCGTTTTCTTCAACTGTTATGCTACATGTCGAATAGATCAAGGTGCCTCCAAGCTTGACATTCTCCGCGCAGTTGTTTATCATCTGCCATTGAATTTCAGCCATCTTATCAATAGAGCGTCTTGTAAGTCTCCATTTGGCTGAGGGCAATTTCCTGAAAGTGCCAGTGCTTGTGCACGGTGGATCTAAGACAACTAGATCTGCCTCTATGATTGGTGCTAGTGGATTGCATGCGTCAGCGATTATTGGCAAACCAATTCCAACTCCCATGCGAGCAATCTCCCTCTTCCATATGTCCATCCTACGTTTTGAATAGTCAACAGAGTAGATGACCCCACGGTTTCGCATCAACTGAGCTAAATAAGTGGATTTGGCTCCGGGCGCTGCACAAACATCCAAAACGGTCATTTCAGGTCTCGGGTTTGCCACTTCAGCTGCAAAGCAGCTTGCTTTGTCTTGAATGTAGAATAGACCTTTTCGGAAACTGTCCGTGCGGGTTAGAGGCTGATTTGTGTCTAAAACCTTATAGGCATACCTTAACTCCTCAATCTTTTCGAGTGTAACGCCTTCCTTTACAAGCCTCTCTAGAATCTCTATTTCCATAGTTTTGAGCGTGTTCAGTCTTATGTAGGTTGGCGGCGATTGTGCATCTACTTCTAGCATTGCTATGGCTTCTCTTCTCCCTAAAAGCTTGAAGCAATATTTTACGAACCATGTGGGATGAAAAGTGAGAAGTCCGGCTCTTTCTTCATCGTTTAAATCTTCCAGGATAGATGCTGGATGCTGCGTCAGCAAAAAGCCAAAGATAGATTCAACTTTTTTGAGAGTTTTCCATCCCAGTATGGAACGAGCTAGCTTGGCTATGTTTTCTGCCTCTTTGATATCGAGTTTGGACCAGTTTTTAGCTATTCGAGTTTGGTAAACATAGAGCCGCAAAAACGCTTGAGTACCAAGGTTGAATTCGTTCAGGGATTTCGGTTTTAAAACATTATTTATGAAGGAATCTATGAAGTTTCTCCGTCTAACAGTTTCGCACACAAGCATATGCGCGAGCCGCGTGGCATTAGCGTCACTTATACCTAGTTGCTTGACTGTCTTTTCCAAGGCAAGACGTTCGCTTAGCCTTCGCATTTCTATCCAGCTTAGAGTTTCAATAGCAAGCGTCCAGGCTTCCTTACGCAATTTTTCTCACAAGCCTAAGACAAATGCGAAGTTGTAAATAAAAGTAGAGACGGTTCTCTAGAAGTAAAGACAGCACTGAGCATGTCCTGTTTTATTAATATTTTGACTACATAGAAAACAATCACGCTTAATTAAGCGATGTTTCTTTTCCTGTATTGCGTCTTGCTTCACCGTTTAGGTTTCTTATAGATTTTCTGATGGGCGAAAAATGGGCAAACACTTAAAAGTAATTGTGAACGGGATATTTGCTAATTGATGGAAATGGTGTAAGAGAATGCAAATTCGCCCAGCCATAGTCGCGGTTGGAAGAACAAAATTCGGGGAACATTACGAGAAAGAACCTGAAAAGCTGATTGAAGAGGCTTGGCTTAAGGCTTCGCAAGAAGCAGACATAGAACGCAGAGACTTAGAAGCCTGCTACCTATCAGACTATTTTCTTCCGATCACAAACAAGTTTGGATTGGAAGAGGGATTCCTATCAGAACTTACTGAGCTTCATGTTCCAATGGAAGTAACTCGCTCCTTCAGCTCAGCATTGTCAAACGCTTGCAACGCTATACAAGCTGGAAGATATGGCATGGTTCTAGTTGGTGGAATAGAAAAGATGACAGACCGCTGGGACAAAATACGTGACGACCTCATGTTGCTTGAAGATCCATGGAGCTATTATGCGGGATGCACGCCAGAAGCAAACCATGAACTAATGCTTCGGGCATACATCAGAAAATATGGCATAAAGGGCGAGAACATTGAAAAGCTAAACATTGCTCTGGCTCAAGTTTCATTTAAAAATCATTTACATGCTACAAAAAATGAGTATGCACAATACCAGAGAAAAATAACAGTTGAACAAGTTTTGAGCGCCAGAAAGGAGGCGAGGAAGCCTCTTGGACTTTACGACTTTGCACCAATTTCTGATGGTGCGACAGCTTTGATCCTCGCGAACGAAGATGTTGCCAGAAAACTCACCAGTAAGCCTGTCTACGTTCTAGGTTCTTCTTCTGCAACGGATTATCTAACCTTTCCTGCTCGAGATGAACTGACACATTTCCTTGTAAGCGAGATGGCAATGAAAAACGCTCTGAAAATGGCTGAAATAAGCTTGTGGGACATACAAATTCTTGAGCTTTACGATCAGTCGACAGTCATGGAGATGATTTCGCTTGAGGATTTGGGGTTCTGTAAGCGAGGGAAATCTTGGGTAACCATACATGAAAACTGCAAAGATTACAAAGGCTATTACGAAATTGATGGAAAGAGACTTTTTGTGAACATGAACGGTGGATTAAAAGCGGATGGAAATCCATTAGGTGCTACCGGAGGGGCTCAAATTTTCGAAGTTTTCAAGCAGTTAAGAGGTGAGGCTGGAGAACGCCAGGCTAAGAGTGATGAAGAACCAATGTATGGATGTATATTAGAGCTTGAGGGATTCGGAACTAAAGGTTATGTTTACATTTTTGGGAGAGACTAGGAATGAGTAGTGAACCAATTGAAAGAAGGGTTTCGTTTCTCGGCGATAGATTGAAAGGAAGGCGCTGTCAATTCTGTGGGAAAGAATATTTTGAAGTAAGGGACTACTGCGGAGCCTGTGGTAGAAAAAGTTTCGGAAAAATGGTTGACATGGATCTGTTCTACGAGAAAGGCAAGCTTGAAGTATGCACTTTTACAAGTGAACCGACAAACAAGTTTACAAAATTAGGCAGCTACATTTACGGTATAGTTTCCTTTCATGACGGAAAAATCCGTGTCCCTGGGAGACTTACTGACAGGATAGTGCGATGTAACGAGGAAATCGACTTTTCAGCTCTTGAAGGAAGAGAAGTTACTCCGAGGTTTAGAAGACGCTATTCTGTAGATAAAAGTGATGTCATTCCAACAATCTCTTTAACGTTCACTTTTGTTGATGAATATTACCCCCACCAAGAATATACCATTGTTAAACCGAATAAAGAATATGAGGCTGCTGGAATCGTTGGCTATGGAGTATACACTTCAAGGTTTAGAATAAAGGAAGGCAGCATAGAACGTTCAGTTCCATTCGTCGATGAAGATGCGATAACGGCAGCTGTTGAGGCTGGAAAACTTGCACTGATTCACTCTGGAATAGACAGCTCATTAATTGGCAAAATCTATGCTGGCTCAGAATCAAACCCGTATGCTGTTAAACCAATAGCTTCAAAAGTTGCACAGGTTCTGAAGCTCGGTGAGGAGTGTGAAGATGTGCAGGGAGTTGATGCAGTAGACACTGAATTTGCATGCAAGGCGGCTACAAGTATGTTTAAAGATGCAGCGTCATTAGTTAGTTATCCGAAATCGAACATTAATTGTGCCATGGTAATAGGGACAGATAATTCTCAAGCAGCTCCTAGAGACTGTCCAGGCGGAGAGCTGGACCTATTTGTTGGATACGGCGGATGCGCCTACATTTTCGGAAAGCAGGACGTTATCGCTGAAATTGAGGGCTGGTATTCCTGCACTTCAGACACGCCAGACTTTTGGCGAAGAGACGGCGAAACCTATCCAATGCACGGTGGACGATTTACCGGAGACCCAGCATACTTCAAACATATACGAAATGCAACGGAAAAGTTGATGGAGCGACTCAATCTATCCGTAGACGACGTCAAATATTTTGTTGCACACCAACCCAATGTTCAGTTTCCAGTAAGAATTGCAAAGGAATTGGGGTTCAAAGAAGAACAATATCTGCCTTCGCTCCAAGTAGCAAAATTTGGAAACACATACTCGGCCAGTTCACCAGTAGGCTTAGCGGCTGTCTTAGACATAGCAAAGCCTGAAGAACGCATTTTAATCGTCAGCTATGGTTCTGGAGCAGGAAGCGACGCTTATTCAATCATTACTACAAACCAGATACTGGATAAGCGACAACGCCAAAAACTAACGGTTGGATATCAAGCAGAAAATCCTTTTCTAGAGTATGTGGATTACACAACTTATAGACGACTAAAACTTGGAATGTAGCAAACCTTTAATAACTTTAATAAATTAGCAACAACCATTTACGAACGGAGCATAAACCATTGTTCGCTTACGGAATACTCAAACTCATATACGCACCTCACAAGGCATTCAAAGAAATGATCCAAAACCCAAAGTACCATGGGCCAATTCTAATAATGATTCTTTTTGCAGCAGCATATACTGGATTTGAGTACGTTGCTGCATCAAAGGTGTATGATGAACAAACCATTCCTACACTTTTAAGTGGAGATGAGTGGACAGAAAACCACACTTTATGGTCGTCTAACACTAGCATAACAATTACCACAAGTAATGACAGTCTAAGCGGAGGCTACTATGGAAACAAAAGTATAGAATACTCTCTTGTCAATGATAAACAAATCTGGGCTCAGCTAAATTTCACGGAACCTATAAATTGCTCTGGTTTAGAAGGCTACAAGAACGTGTCCTTCAGAATTAAGCCAGATTATCCAAACACAACCCAGCCCGTCAACGCAGACTTCTATCTGTTCTTCGATCAAACAGACTATTTTTATTATAATCTAACAGAAGATTTTGTTTCATTCACAGAACCTTTATGGTATAATTTGACAATAGCGGTAGGACCTGAAAGCGGATGGACAGAAAGCAGCACCAGTGCTGATTGGAGTAACATTAACATTCTAGGGTTTAGATTTGACTGGTCTGAAAATTCAAATATAACGATACGCATCGATGGACTGGTTTTTCGAGGTGTTTTCAAGCCAATTATTGAAAACGTTGGTTCATCAGTCTTCAACTATTCAATGGGTGCATTTATGCAATTTGTCATCAAATGGGTTTTTCTAAGCGGTTTACTTTACATTATGATTAGGGGTCTGGGAGGCAAAATCGTCTGGAAGCCTTTGCTAGTTTTAGTTGGATCAGTCCTCATAACCATATTTATTCAGGCAATGGTAAATGCTGCTTTGTTTTCAACTTTGCCTACTATCTACCGTCCGCTTGAATTATTTAGTGGTGTTGAAGGGGAATTTAATGTCGCCGCCATAAAGATTATGAATGATATATTGCTCGTCAACAATATCTATGGATATGTTCAAATGGCTGTGTTCGTCTGGACTATAACGCTGTGCGCGCTTGCCACGCGCGAAGTAGCAGAGTTTTCTTTGACTAAGAGTTTTCTCGTTGGCTCAGTGGCTTATTTCATTAGTATGATAGCTGCAGGCTTCATTGGATTTTCAATTTAATAGCAGAGTTAAGAAAAGAAAATATGCAATGACTTTGTTTTCTTTGGAGGGATTATTAAATGACAGCTATTCTTGGAGTCAGAAAAGTCAGAAAGAGTTATCGCATGGGTAAAGTAATCATTCCCGCATTGCGCGGAGTAAGTTTCGATCTGGAAGAAAGCGAATTCTTAGCGATTTTCGGGCCGTCAGGCAGTGGGAAATCAACTTTGCTGCATCTGATGGGCGGTTTAGACCGCCCAGATGAAGGAGAAATTCTGATCGACGGCTCTAACATTCTCGAATTAGACGATGATAGATTGGCTGAGCTTCGTCTAACGAGAATAGGATTTGTCTTCCAATTTTTCAATTTGCTGCCAAAACTAACTGCGTTGAGAAATGTGGAATTGCCATTAACAATTGCTGGCATATCAGAAAAGGAAACATTGCAGAAGTCTAGAGAGATCTTGAAGCTGGTGGGTCTTGAAGAGCGCATAAATCATAAACCTTCTGAGCTTAGCGGTGGAGAACAGCAACGTGTGGCAATAGCAAGGGCGTTGATAAATAATCCAAAAATTGTCTTGGCTGACGAGCCAACAGGCAATCTTGACACGAAGACAGGTTGGGAAATAGTTCAATTAATGAGAAAGTTGAATGAGAAGAAGGACCAAACCTTTATAGTTGTTACCCACGACCCCAACATTGCAGAAGCAGCTGACCGTATAATTCACTTGAAAGACGGCGTGATCGAAGGAATAAAAGAAACGCCAAGGAGGAAAAAACAATGAAGCCAAGCAAGATTTTGATCATTGCCTGGGAAAATATGACTCAACGGAAACTGCGAACGTCACTGACAACTTTAGGAGTCGTAATAGGCATAACAGCAATAATTGGCTTGGCGTCTTTAGGGTAAGGGTTCAGACTAGAAATAAGAGAACGAATGCAGCAAGGATTTGAATTAGACAGCTTGACAGTCATACCCGGAACCTTATTTGCAGGTTTGTCGAGAGATCGTTTCTATGATTATGATGTAGAAAACATCTCAAAAATATCAGGAGTCAAAGCTGCAACGCAGGTCATGCAAATTGGCAATGTGACATTGTATAATAGCAGAAACAACAAAACAGTAAAGGCTTTTGTTGCGACCGCAGTTAATTTTACAGATTTTGTTGAAATGTTCTCAGACAGATTCGTTTTTGAAAATGATGTACATCCAACAGAATATGAGAATGACACAATAGTCATTGGACATAAAGTCAATTACCCAACAGAAGATGATATAATACCATTCGCAGTTGCAAATGACACAATAATCCTGACCCTAGGTGTATTTAACCAAACACACTTTCCACCTTATTACGAATTGAATTACAGCTTTACAGTTGGCGGAACTTTGCAGAAGAAAGGTACACCTGGAATTACAAACTTTGATTATTGGATTTTTTTACCACTAGAAACGGTAAGGGATATTTATGACACTTTAGAGTCTGATCTGATTTTTGTAGAAGTCTCCGACTCGGAAGAATCAGAGAGAGTTGCTGAGGAAATTGAGGGGCTATTTCCTCCGTACAAAGTTACAATTCTAGTTCCATTGACGTTTATTAAGCAGGTTGATCGCATACTCACTATTGTGCAGATTTTTCTGATGTCGGTAGCTTCAATTTCGCTCCTCGTCGCTGGAATAGGTATAATGAACATTATGACCGTTTCTGTTGTGGAGCGAACAAGAGAAATCGGAATACTGAAGGCCATCGGAGCTAAAAGCAGCACTGTTCTGGCAATGTTTCTTACAGAAGCAATGCTAATTGGCGTCATAGGCGGATTAATCGGTATATCTACTGGATATGGGCTTTCCTATGCACTAGCTTATATGCTCTCAAGCTTCATGCAACCACAACATCAAGGCACAGCTTTTCAAACTCCAGAGACCCAAAAAATGACCATAACCCCTGTCTTTTCACCCGAATGGACAGCACTAGCCATAATTTTTGCCATAATAGTCTGCATAATCTTTGGTTTATATCCTGCGAGAAAAGCCGCAAAACTCGATCCCATTGAAGCCTTACGTTATGAGTGAAATGTCTAGCAAAATTTATATGGTGGAGTGGCTTTTCTGCATGTAACTAGCCTTGACCAAAAGCTACTGTGTCAAGACATGGCACATGGGTTTTTGGTGGGAAGGCTGTTTCCGCGACAAGGACGAAAGCACAATATGCCAAGACGGCTGCCAGAAAAAACAAGAAATGTCCAAAGAAGACTGAGACGTTATGGAAGCAAACGAAGGTTCCGCCCAAGCAGACCGTTTTTGCAAACCCCTGTAAAGGAGAATGAGGAATTAGAAGTAGTTATTGATGATGTTGGAAGCAGAGGAGACGGAATAGCTAAGATGCAAGGTTTTATGATATTTGTTCCTCATAGCAAAATAGGCGAACGAGTTAAAGTCAGAATTTTGTCCGTAGGCGGAAAATTTGCTGTCGCGGAAAAAATAGCTTGAAATAGGTGGAAAAAATTGAAAATAAAAGACTTACGAAATGGAATGAAACGTGTAAGTGTTGAAGCCAAAGTCGTAGAAAAATCCGACCCACGTGAGGTCATGGCCCGGTTCAAAGACGAAACATACAAGGTGGCAACAGCAATAGTCGCTGATGAAACAGGCACAATAAAACTAACACTATGGAATGAACAAATCAATAAAGTCAATGTCGACGACACAGTCAAAGTGGAAAACGGCTACATAACAAGCTTCAGAGGCGAAATCCAGTTGAATGTGGGGAGATATGGGACGCTGACAGTTGAGTAAACCGTGAAGTATGTCCATTACAAAAAGAGGTGAAACGAATGGAAGGAGAAAGAAGAAGCTTCGGCCCAAGAAGAGGATTCAGAGGCAGAGGAAGCAGATTTCCGCCAAAACCTGTTGAGATGGGACAAGAATATGAAGTCGATGTCTCGGAAACAAGCCGCAGAGGAGAAGGCATCGCTAGAATACAAGGTCTAGTGACTTTCATACCTGACACCAAACCAGGAGACCATGTCAAGATAAGGATAACAAGGATAAGCGGAAGATTCGCAGAAGCCGAAGTTGTTGGAAAAGGAGAAGCTAAAGAGGAAGAAGAGACTGAAGAATAATTGCAGAGCAAACCAAACAACATTCATTTTGACTAATTTTTGCAGTGTCACTTCTTTTTGAAGAATAGCCAATTTTTCTTATCTTTGAATCTTAAAAGCACATAAGTACCTTTTAATTTGTTGCCGTCAATTTCCAATATAAGTTTGTCTTCTTTTCGGTCTATTGATCTATATGTGCCCTTGTCCCAGATTTTCACGGTGCCCGCACCGTATTCGCCTTCCGGAATTGTGCCCTCAAAATTCGCATATTCAACTGGGTGATCTTCCACCTGCACTGCCAACCTTTTGACTCCAGCTGAAGTTGGTGGTTCCTTAGGGATCGCCCAACTTTTTAGCGCGCCATCCATCTCCAAACGCAAGTCATAATGTAGATGCGTGGCAGCATGCCTCTGTATTACGTAGATATTTCCTTCAACCATCTTCAATCCACCTTTCGGCTCGGTTGTCTTTGCAAAGTTTCGCTTTTTCCAGTATTCTCTTAGATTCAATTTTCAGGCTCTGTCCTCGAATTCTGATTTGCGCTTTCTATTAATTATATGGGCGAACAACAAATTTAGACTTCTACAATGTGGGATAGGCTTAGTTCTAATATAAGCGGTTAAGTCTGCGTGACTAGCTCTCATGATTGGCTCATCTGACTATAGGGGTAAAAAATGGAGAGAGGGAGTAGAGGGAAGATTATGTTCTTTTTCATTTCAAGTCTTCAAGCAATGTTGTGAAAGTGTCGTGATGTTCTTCTTCGTCTTTCAAAATATTCATGAATAGTATTTCTGTGGTTTGGTCTTTCTCTTTTCGCACTTGCTCTATTATTCCCTTATACAGAGTTATCGCGTTTTCTTCATCTTTTATGTCGCGCTTTACCATTTCTTTGAGCGTTTTACCTACAACTATTTCCGTGGGCTTTGTCGTTGGGATGCCACCCAGATAGAAGAGTCTTTCAGCTATGGCTTCTGCGTGTTTCATTTCTGCTATGGCTATTTTCTCCAACTCGTCTTGTACTGCGAAGCCTTTGACTCCGCTCCATTGAACATGCTGCCACATATACTGTATTGAAACTTGAAGTTCTCTGGCAATGGCTTTGTTTAGCATTCCCAATAATTCTTTTGATGCCATATTCTTTTACCTCATAATTTACCTTGTTACAACCATGCATTACTTTTTTCTTGTATTAAAATTTATTGTAGAAGTGTAAAATTGCTCCAAAACAGCTCAGACTGTGGGTAAGTGAAGATTTATTCTTAAATAGTAAGAATTTATTGTTTGCTGTCAGGTTGGCGCTTGAGATTTTGGGCTTCGAGTATCCTAAAAACGTTCGTTTCAAATGTTTAAGATGTGCCTTGTGCTGCGGCGACGTCAAAGATAAGGGGAGATTAATTCTTCTTTTGACTGTTGAAGCTGAGCACATATCAAAGAAGACTTTGAAAAGGGTTGACGAGTTTGCCGAAGAAATCAAGGGGTTTGAACCTTATGCTTTTCGGATGAAGAAAACTGAAGACGGGAAATGTATGTTTCTTAAGGTGAATTCATGCACAATCTATCAGATAAGACCGCTTATCTGCAAGTTCTATCCCTTCGAACTTAAGGAGACTAGGAGCAACAGATACACTTTTGCCCATACTAGCGAATGTCCAGCCATCGGAAAGGGTCCCTTGCTTAAACGGAATTACTTTGTAAGACTTTTCAAGAAATTTGCGAAAGCAATGACCGCTACAAGAAAATAAGCAAGCGATAACACTCTAGTGAGAAACGCAAGATAATTGAAAGTTTTCATTATTTAACTCACTCATATGCTGACCAGTTCCTTTAAAATCCATGCGATGAGGGCTTGAGGTAATATAACTGGCTTTCCAGTTAAGCGCACAAATAATTCTTTAGCCTTCAGATCAAATCCTATGCAATCAAGGATTATTAAATCAACATTCTCTCTAGCTAAAAATGTGGCTGCTTCTTCTAAAGCCTTAAGTTCGCCATAGGGATTTGCGGCTGTCATTACGATAGGAACTTTTCTATTTTTCCACTTTCTTCTTAATGTGGGAATTTGTTCCTTTTCTGGAACAACAACCCCAAGTTTTCCATGAGTTAGAATTGTCCAAACTATGTTGGAAATCAGTTTGTCTGGGGTTATCAAAAGTTTTCTTGCTTTTATATTGGAAAATTCCCCAGTGCACAGAAGTAGTGTCAAATCAACATTCATTTCTTCAAGCTCTTCTACACATTTCTGGATTCTTGGGAATATACACCTTTTTGCAACCTTAACAGACGTGCCGTCTTTTAGTCTTGTAACTAATAGGTAGTCTCGAGCGGCAGGGGCGAACTTTTCGATTTCCCCTTTTGTTAAATCGTCTAGAGCTCCTTTTTCGATGAGCTCAACTTCAGGGCCAAGCATTTCTTTCATAGCCAGGGTCACATCTGTTCTAGGTGACTGCCCTATTGTGACTAATCCTATTTTCAACTTTCTCTTTCTCCTCTAGCCTAACCTCCAAAGAAAGACACTACAGTGAACAAATCTCAAGAACAGTATGTTAATAACCAGAACTGATTAATCTTTGCGCGATTTGTTTTTTCTGGAAACTGCCTTTAGAAGTATTTCTGATTGACTTGCAACAGAAACGCTGAGTTCTCGCTCTTTCTGGCGTCGTTTTTTCTCTTCCGCAATCTTTTCGAATCGTCTCATATCGTAGCACATCACGTAGTCCCCTCGTCACTATGTGTGGTTCGATTGATTAGAACAGCTAATATGGGGAAGTGCGTGTTGCGGTGCTACGCTCAACTGCGCATTTAGTATGTCGCCAGAAAAGATTGCCTAGAACATAAAACTAACGAAATTAAACCTCTAGGTTTTGTGGTGGGGTCGTATAGGTTGGAGCCCACGTTTGAACCCTCGTTTGAGGTATCCTGCCTGGTTGACAGAAGCCTACGGGACCAGCTGGCAAAAGCCTATGAGACCAATGAATACTTCACAGATTCAAGAACTGACTTCTCTTTCTTCCTTTGATCGCTTTTGATAGTAGGATTTAAATAGATTGTATCTCTGCAGGCGTGGCCAACCAGTCTTTGCATAGATTAGCTTTTCCGGGTTTTTCTGTAGCCAGCTCATCATGTGGAAGAAGCTCTTTGCCTTTTTTTCATCTCTCTCTTCTACTGGCTCATAACCCAAGTTTCTGATTTCGTCAAGGTATGCTATCTCCGTAAGCCTCTGTGGTTCCCCGGTGACCGTGATTCTATCAACCTGATTGTCGCCATACATCTCTTTCAAACCGTTTACAGCTTCGTCGAAGATATACCCTCTGCAGACTTGAATCTGTTCATCTTTCTTAAGTTCAAGTTTACCCAGTAGTTGAAACACGACTTTCGAAGCCTGTCTCAGATACTCTTTTGATTGGAATCGCGGGTATCTGAAATATTTGACATCCAAGATATCGTATCTGAATTCCTGAGTCTCACAGCGGAAGGCACCTATGACCACTCCAAAAAGTAGGTCACCTACGCCGGCATCATCAACAATTATCGTCAGTTAAAGTCATCCCCTTTTGTAAGAGATAAAGGAACCACACACGCGCTTATAAAAACGCCTCATATGTGTCTTATATTGTTTATTTCTCGAATCTCTTATTCTGCTGGATTTTTGAAGGAGTCAAAAATTCTTTCATTTCATTGTAGAGGTATTCGAAGGAGTCAAATGCATCTCGAATATACTTTTGTCTCATATATAAGACCCGAGGCTTCATCTTTTCCAAGATGCCAGTGATAAAGATAAGGTCGTAGACCAGATGGGACAAATGGAGACATCACCCGCAAATCCCTATTTTTTCTATTTCATGGGCCTAAATTGGTGAAAAGTCTTTTAAGACTTTCAAAGTGTAATATTATCAATAACAACTATTGCTTCGTGGAGATTAGTGTATGCCCTCATTGAAGAAAAAGAATATTCAAAAGAAGAAAAAACATTCGGAAAAAATTGGGAAATAACACAGATTTCATATTTTGTGTCCATGCTGGTTTTCGTCGTTCATCTGCTACACCGTCAACGGGGTTAACCTATTCAGAAAACGGAAGATAGCAAACGCAGACTTAGACATGATGCTGATGACCCGGAAGGACTTAAACCTAAATAAGAGTGGGCGAGCATGCTCTCACTGGGCGAAAGCAAAAACTAGCTAAATCGCCACTATTTCAACAAATACTCGTCGAAACAATCTTTATTTCACGAAATAGGCTACTAGTGGGATCATATAGGTCAGTGCCCACGTTTGAACCCTCACAGAACCAGCCAAACCCGTGACCTTAGGACGACAGGGGTTCAAACCCCATCCCCCGCACTACGGTCAAAGATTTTCTTTTTGGCGGCTTTTTGACGCTATTTTGGTGTTTGTGCCTGCTGGTTATTGCTCAGATGCCATCGACTTTGAAGAACACGTTTATGGAACCTTAGCAACCGCTGATTTCAGTAGTCTGCTTATAAGCAAAAGTGCCGCACTATTGTCTTGGGTGAGAGTTGTGAGCAGAGAGATGTCTCCAACTTCTGAACCAAAAACTATCAAGAAGCTCGCAACGGCAGTTTATCCATCCTTTGCGATGCTCGCAGGGATGCAGCTCGATGTGTTTACGCCGCTTAAAAATGGACCAATGAGCGCCGAACAGATTGCGGACGCAATCGGTGTCAAACCTTCTAAACTAAAGCCGCTTCTTTATGCCCTTGTAGCCGCTGAGTTACTGACTGTGGAAGGGAACCGTTTCTCCAACACAGATGAAGCCAACCTTTTTTTGGTCCGAGACAACCCGTCATACGTGGGGGACCATGTACACCTCAATCCTTTTCTAAACCTCTGGATCTGGAGGGCCACACTCAAGACTGCGGAGTCAATTCGAACGGGAATACCGCAAGAGAAGTTTGATGAATCTGAAAAGTCGGAAGAAGAATTGGAATCTCTCTTTCGTGGCACACGTCCCATTGCAGTTAGAGCAGGTCGCGAACTTGTGGCAAGGTATAACTTCTCTTCTTACCGTACGCTCTTGGATGTTGGCGGTGGCTCAGGCGGACTCGCCGTCGCTATAATTGAGGCTTGTCCTTATATTCAAGCCACTGTGGTAGACCTCCCATCGGTTACGCCTATCACGCGACGCCTGATAGCAGAAGCCGGTGCCGCAGACCGAATTCAGATAATGCCCGCCGATGTGGTTCGCGGCCCCTTGACAGGCGCTTTTGACGTCGCAGTCTTGAGGGCGTTTATCCAAGTGCTCTGGCCCAATGATGCACGTGACGCACTCAAAAACGTCAGCGCAGTCATCAATCCAGGTGGCGCAATATACATTCTCGGTCACATTCTGGACAACTCACGAATCTCACCCCTCGAAGAGGTGGGGCATAATTTAGCCTCTGTAAACGCCTATGAAAGAGTCCCTGCAGATTACACGGAGCAAGAGCAGAAGGACTGGCTGACTGAGGCTGGCTTTGAGCAGATTGAACGCACTACGCTACCGAATGGGGACGGCGTTATGACCGCCAAAAAGCCTATGTAGCGCATGGTATTGGAGCAAGTATTAGAAACTCACAAATGCGTAAGATTAATGCTCTCTTCGATAAGGTTCAGATTCCGAGATTTGAACCTAATCCCCCGCACTGAAAGTCGAGATTAGGGTTTAAATTCTCGGCTTTAGCTCACAGTTTGAAAAGCGTATCTGACAGCTCTTTCTCATATGCTATTTGCATTCTTGCACTCTCTCGATCGTTTAATCTCTGCTGAACAAAACGGTCTCTTTATGTTTTTTATCTTTCAACTCTTTTTTGCGCAGCTGCTCGAATACGAAGAAGGCGACGATTATAGGAAGGATTAGGTAGAGTGAGGCAAATGTTACGTTCCAAAGCCCTATCTGATAGAGCATTGCGCCTATATTTGTGAGTGCATGAAGGAATACTGCTCCAACATAACCCATCAAAAGTCCTTTTCTACCCTTCAAGAAGCCACCTGCTGCTACGGCGGTCATGACTCCATGAATAAACACGACCACCATTCTCTCGCCAATGAAGCCTCCAAAATAATAGAAGGGATACCCAACCAACTCGGGAACCATTGAAAACTGCCAAGCTAAATACCATACTTCTCCAACGCCAAAGCCAATGCCCAACGCCATTCCAATCCAAGGAGCGGATGACCGATCAATCATACGCCTCACCTGTCTCGCCAATAAAGGAGAGAGCTTTATTGCTTCCTCATTGATAGGTGAGAGGAAAAGAACAAATAAAAGAAACCACCAAGGCGTGTTTATGCTCAACTCAGAAGAAACACTTAAAGAAGATAAAAGAAAATCATAAACTGGTTTTTTTATCCAAAGGTTTACAATTGTGCTGAAGGGAAGCGTGATTAACATCAAGGCAAGGTACTTCCACTTGCGTTTGGAAAGCCAGTAGACTAAGCCGCCCCATAACGAGACTGAAATGCCCGTGGCTATGAGGGCAGCTATATAGATTCCCTGTATGCCTTCAGTTTTTGTGGGCACAAACCATAACCCGGCTATTTTTGCTTCCTCGTCAAACACAATCTTTATGTCAAGGGAAGTCTTGGCAAACTCGCAAGTGACATAGACTACTCTGTATCCTTTCTCTTCGGTAATTCTGGTTTCAACAATTTCTTTAAACTCTCCAACATTGCCGATCAACCCGTTCCATGTTGTCTCAAGCTTTTGTGGAGGTAGCGCTTCAGCCATATTCGTGTTGAATAATTCTGCGGCATCCTCAGATTTCCCTTCTTCAAGGAGATTAACGAAAGTTATAGCCACTGTGTCTAAGTCGGGTGCAGCAGATGCAGCGATGAGCGTCTGGGCATCTAGAAAAGGCGAGAAAAGAACTAAGGTCGCTACGGCTAACGTTATAAGAAAGGTTTCGGATAGTTTCACCATTTTCCTCCTGTCCTGCTGCGAAAATCTGCTATGAATTCATCTTCGTTGGCAGGGGTAATACCATATAGACCACGATCAGTTTCAATGAGGATTATGTCTTTTGACGCCGAAGCGGCACACATTTTAACCTTGCCCAGATCCGCATAAAGAACCGTAAACAAGGCAAGCCCGGGCAATCTAAGGCTTGACCAGAGTGATATCTCTAAATCTCGTTTTGTAATCCTCTTGATCGAATCGAGAGGAACTACATACTTGAGTAAACCGCACTTCATTACGAGCTTTTCGTCGTCCAATTCGTACTTCATGAAAGGCAAACTGATGAGGATAATAAGGAATGGGAGTGCTATGCCGAGAGAGAGGAATATGGAAAGAAACAAAAATATGTGTCCTGTGGTCAAGTATAGGTGCACAAGAAATCCTCCTATGAGCAATAAAGGAAGAGTAATTAAGGCGAGGAAAAGCCAACCATACGACTTCCTGGCGACATAAACTTTTAGACTCATTTAAGCCAACCTTTTCTGACAACGTTTCAAACAGATTTATGATTTTACCCAATATACAGCTGCAATAAAAAAGTAACGTAAATATTAAGCGACTAAAATTTACGCAGAAAGAATCCATTCCATAAAAATTCCGAGAATTTAAACCTAACCCTCTGCACCACCTCTAAGGTTCAAACCTAGTCGCGAAATTGCCGAATATTTATTAGATGCTTGCAAAAGAATCTTAGTGAATCGAGCTTAATTCTAATAAAACTTCTCAAAAAATGCTTGTTTCTCGAAAAGAAGCTTAGTGGGGTCGTATAGGTTAGTGCCCACGTTTGAACCCTCACCTCTGTGTTTTTGTTTGCAAAAAATGTTGTTAGTAGGGCAAGAGTTCGAATCTCTCCCTGGCTACCAACAACCCCAAGTCAGGGACGACGTTCAAACCCTCGGCTCATGATCGTGCGGGGGGTTAGATCTAAACTTCGCTTTAAATTCTCGGAATTTTGGGCAGACTAGAAAAATCCCACTGAAAGATTAAACGGCTAGATTTTTCTGAGCAAATTATGTGATTTACTGATGAAAGGAAAATAAGATGCCTGTTCCAATCCTATGAAAGTGACGAAATATGATAGTGGCTCTTCACACAAGACCTAATGACTTTTCAAATCTCTTACATACTTCTCTTCTTTAGGATTTGTTGGAAGTTAGACTTTAAACATGAAAAAACGATATATTCAATAGAAGGACTACCGCGAGTTCGGTTCTCTAGAGAGCTTATTTCGGTCTTTTCTGGTTTATTGTTCTCTTATCACCTGCCTTTTACTTCTCGACCGCATCTTGGGCAGCTTAATCTTCCAAACAACGGTTTGCCAACATGTTCGCCACACATCCATATCTCGCAATGGGGGCAATAGTACATCTCGCTTGCTCCTTTGATCTTTGAACAGAAGGCGCACTTAACGAAAGACATGCTTTAACACCTCCCTCTGAATGCCGAATCTATAATACTAAATTATAAGCCTTTTCAAAGGTCTGGAAAGATAGACATTTCAAAGTGCGTTGATGCGTTAGGAGATAAATTGATTCAAAAATGCCTCGACCATCTGAAGGTTGTTTTGGATGCGGCACGAATTCTGCTTTGTGCAAAATATTGCTCATTGAGGGCTTCTATTACTTTATTAGCATAACATCAAGAATTTAGGGCGGGAATTTATATTCTCGGTTGGCTCATTTTCTGGGAAGCCACGCATTATCACTCGAATGCTCACCTAGAAACCCATCGGTAATAGAGATTTGTCCGCAAATGTTATGTTAAACATTATGGAAATTATTTCTTTAAGAGAGCAGAAATGTTGCGAAGAATAGTTTCTGTTTCTGCAATAATCCTAGCCTTTATGTCAGTAAGCACGCTACTATTGGCACCTTACTTTCGCGCAGCGGTGGAGGCATCCTCGACTTTCTATGACACTCGTGAGTATGCAGGTTGGATGAACCTTAAGAAGCTTGACGCAAGTTTTCTTGCGGGCAATCTGTGGCTAAAATTAGAGTATTATGAAGAACAGCCAAACATGCCTGACCATCGATTTAAGGGCGAAATACTCTTAGATATCGATCGAAATTTTACAACTGGTCGTTCTTGGTGGGGGGGGGTAGAGACCGAGGGATTGGCGCAGACTATGACATAGTATTTGCATATTCAGTTGCTGGAAGCAAATATCCAACAGGAGCTTGGCTCCAATTCTGGAATTCGTCCACTAACAGTTACCAAGGATGGGAATCTCTAGATCTAGCTGGATTCACGGATGGTGTTGAGATCAATATTCCTCTGAATTTTATCCAAAATCCCGAAGCAGTAGACATAATAGTCTATAGTCAATGTGAAACATTTGATCGCATAGACCAAGCCTTCAGCTATAGTAATAATCAGAACAGCATAATCGTAGTAGATGGAGCACCATCTGATTGGGACAGTATGACGCCAGCAATTGTGGATCCTGCGGGAGATGTCGATCCTCCTGATTTTGATTTCACCAGATTCTATACAACAAATGATCAGTACAGAATTTTCCATCGATTCGACGTGTCAGGAATTCTAAATTTGTCGATACCAGGCTCTGTCGACAACCCAAGACGCGCATTCTATTACATATACTATGACATCGACAACAACGCTTCAACTGGATGCCCTTCTACCTGGAGTGGGGGCGAAGGAGAAGGTGCCGAATATCGATTGTGGATAGGCCTGTATGACTCCTACTATAGTATGCTGGGCAAATGGGATGGAAACAACTGGATTCAAGCTTTTGATTGGGCTGAAGCTATGAAAGAAATCCCTGTGAAATTCGACGCAGTTGTGGAGGTTGCTGTGCCTCTCTCAGCCATAAACGCGACCCTTGGAAACACGATCAGGATCTTCGTTGGCGGAATACACGGTTTCTCAGCGATTGTTGACGATTTCTTGCCTGATGAAGGAGTCATAACGTTAGAGCGCGCTATGATACCATGGCCACTTGGTACAGTCTTGTGGATGCTTGGAGCAGTATTGGCAGTTGGTGGCATGGGGTTCGCCACGCTTGCGGGGGAATCAGCTAGGACACTTAGGAGGATACTCATGACTGCCATCATCTTTGAGCTCTCATTCACCATTTATTACCCGATTGCACAGCTTCCAGCCAATGCGCGAGATCCATTGCGAGACTTCTTCTATCTTGAATTCGCCACAGTATTGTTGGTGACGTTCCTGTTTTCTGCATTAGAGAAGGGCCTGGGTTGGCCATTCATTTTCGGAAACAGCCTCACATGGGGTCTGGTTTTTGGGTATAACTTCTTCTTTGGCTATCCATATTGGCTGATGGTCTTGTATCTAATTGGAGAGGGACTGCTTTTTGGCTTCCTCTACGTTTTTCTTGGAGCCGTTGGCCAGAGCTTCATTGGATGGATACGGAATCGGAAAACATCGGCCGGGCTTAGCGCGGCCGTGCTGACTCGTCCGACTCAGCCAAGAATTCATGTTATTCAATGGCCAACAATTCAAGATTATGTCGCTGCATTTCAAAACGTGCACATACACTTGACAGATCCCGAACTGAAACGAGGCAATGTTGAGGCAGACAAGATTGGTTTGCCAAGATCGATAAGCGGTAACTTTGCCTGCGTGTTCAAGATCCGTAGCGGGAACGGTGTCTATGCAGTCAGGTGTTTCTACAACTCGAAAATAATAGATCTCCAAACAAGATACAAGTCAATTTCCAATTGTATTGGAAAAGTCCGACTTCCCTGCTTCGTCAATTTCGAATATATACAGGATGGAATTTCGATAGGCAACAGAAAATACCCCATATTGAAAATGGAATGGGCCAAGGGAGAGATACTTAACAAGTTTATCAGCAAGAACTTGGGCAACAAGAACCTACTTGAGATGGTTGCAGAGAAGTTCGTTGAATCAGTGATTGAAATGCAAAAATGTGGTGTTGCTCACGGAGATCTGCAGCATGGCAATATCAAGGTTTCAGTTGACCAACAGACAAATTCAGTAAACGTATACTTTGTAGATTATGATGGTTTGTTTGTTCGAGATTTCCAAGGGAGTAAATCACCTGAATTGGGGCATTCGAACTATCAACATCCTAGAAGAACCGAGAATCACTACGATGAGAGACTGGACAACTTCTCCACCCTCGTGGTCTACTTAAGCATTCTAGCGATCGCTGAAGACCCCGCATTATGGAAACGCTATCACGATGAAGAGTACATAATTTTCACTAGGATTGATTTCGAAAACCCACGAAGATCAAATTTAGTTCAGAAACTCCTGAGAAGCTCTTCTTCAAGGATAAAAAGATTGACAGAGCTGCTAGTAGAAGCACTCAATTGTGATCCACTAAGCGATAAAACTAGACCAGACTATTTCATGAGACTATGAAGTCTAAGATCAGAATAGTGATGTCGTCATTTCGGACATTATTGGATGAGATCGATTGCTCAAAGAGAGGTCTAGATTCTTCGCTTGCAAGAGAGTCTAGACTCTCCCAGATATGATTGCGCGGCCAGCATGTTATACCACAAATATGGCATCTGAAAGATTCGAAAACAATTCTGCCAGTCCCCATACTCAAAAGGGTTCGAGCCCATTCTTGGCGCTACGCCAAAATTCTCGAGCTCTCGCCTGCATAGCGAAAATGCGAGTAAAAACTAATCGTTTCAATCGCAATTAAGCTATTTCTTACTCGCAAATTGCTAGTATACCGGAAAAATTTGAAGCTATCCGGGCTTGCCTGCAGATTTTGAGATAAACGACGGAAGAAATGCTTGTTCCTTTGTTGGAAGAGAGGATTTGGGAAAGCAAGTTTCTTGTCGGTTTTCAGCAAATGGGTTGCCTGGTAATTGCCTTGAAGTTGCTCAAAAATGTGGGGTCGCTGGGATTTGAACCCAGGACCGCCAGCGCCCCAGGCTGGTATCCTAGACCATTCTAGGCAGAACTGCACCAAGATACACAGATTCTGCAAACTAGACGACGACCCCGCACAATCATCAAAATATGAAGACCTAATAATAAATACTCTCATCAAAGCCCAAAATTCTGGAAAAGCGAAAAACACCCTAATCTCAATCTCACACAGCCTAAGACAAATTAGCAAACACGCAGACTTAATGAACCCCGAAGAAGTAAAAACCTATCTGGCACACCTAAACGTAAGCAACGCCACAAAAACAAAACTATGCTTTGGATATAATTGGTTCTGCAAAACAAACAGTATTCAATGGGAAAAACCAAAATACAAATGGGAACGAAAAATTCCACTAATACCAACCACCGAAAACATTGACAAAATAATATCCGCATCATCAAGAAAATACGCAACAATCTTTACAATACTAAAAGAAACTGGACTAGAAGCACACGAACTTGCAACAACACAAAGAAAAGACATAGACGCACAAAACGGAATAATCAACGCACAAGGATGTAAAGGACACAACTCACGTTCTTTCAAACTAAAGCAACAAACTGCAGAAATGCTAAGAAGCTACCTCACAGAACACACAACAAACAACCCATTCCCAAACTCTCACGCAATGGGAGAAGCATGGAGAAAAACAAGAGACAGATTAGCCAAAAACCTCAACGAGCCACAGCTCAAGAATATCCCAATGCGAAACCTAAGACACTACTACGCCACAACACTATACGACAAAACCAAAGACATTCTGCTCGTAAAGCAAAGACTCGGACACAAGAAAATCGAAACAACAATGTTCTACACAAACTAATCACATTCAACGAAGAAGAGGAATACACGGTCAAAACAGCCACCAACATCAAAGAAGCAACAGAA
>Ga0224506_10000143_pt1 | contig 70374 bp, 60 predicted proteins | sample SF_Jan12_sed_USG_2_FD_169108 | JGI IMG/M metagenome (GOLD analysis project Ga0224506, IMG submission 169108) | Sediment microbial communities from San Francisco Bay, California, United States - SF_Jan12_sed_USGS_8_1 | ecosystem: Environmental > Aquatic > Marine > Sediment | place: USA...
AGAGACGGGGGTATTATCTGTTGCTGTCTGACCGGTAGATATTGTATTTGTAGCACCATAAGAATCTGTAACCGTTAAACTAACACTGACTGTTCCTTCATTTGGAAAGATATAAGTGAGTTCTTTTTCATTAAAGACCTCTTCACCAATTTCAGCACTATTAACTATCCACTGCCAGCTAACAATACTGTCTTCTGGATCCGGGTCATACGACAGATCAGTAAAGCGAATATAGTCACCTTCAACCGGCTGATTGGGTAAGAATTCAAACCTGGCAACAGGTGGCAGATTGACATTATCAAAATACGCCCACGAGGAATGTGCTTCATTACTGTCGCCTGACAGCCCGTATTCCAGAGTCAGCTCAGAGCCATCAACCGGTAAATTTGATAATTTAGCGACAACCCAGCCAGTATCGAGAAACTGTCCACGCTTACCGACATCAATCACAATATCACACGGCAGTTGAGAACATGTCATGACCTGTCCGTCGGGCATGGTAAACACTAACGGATTACCCTGTTCGTCACTGATAGTGGCAGACTCTACAGATGGACCAGTGAGCTTGATGGTAAAGTGATCATATCCCCTGTGTTCCCATGAAAATAATCTAAAGCTTAAGAGAATGTGATCGCGCACAGAGTAGAAATGTTGCGCTACAGAATTGAGGCCACTCGGTTGTTTTTCGGATACTGCCTTAGGTGAGCCAAGTCTTAGCATATGCTGATTTTTATAAGGCAACACCGTAATATTCATATCATCATAAGTGGATGAGTCAGCAGGACCATCTTGACTTGTAACAATGACACTGTCTGATTGTGTAACATCCCAGGCTGAAAGCCCTGATTCGAAACCCGAATTAACAAGACCAGATGCATATAGTGATTGACTTAAGGAAAACAAAAAAGAAGTAGAGAAAACTATAATAAAGACACGCATAACGATCACTCCTTTTTATGCAGTACAATCCGTTAATTCATGATAAAGAATGTGTTAAAACCACCTGTATAAACTTAAATAGCTGATTATTTTCAAGAGTGCAGATCTGAAGAATAATTAACAAGACAACAGATATATTATGAAAATTTAAGTTTATACCATAAAAATACTTAAGACTAAAAAAAAGTATTTTTACAACGAGATTTATCCAAAAAATGGTTTACAACCATAAACCCAATTAATTGTTGTGGTCAAAATAATATATAAATTACCGTAAATATTTATGAAGCATATTTGATGCCAAAATAAATTATTAGTACCTAAACAAAGACTTATACAAGCCGCTGACATAAAGAAACAAAATATGTAAAGATAACTGACTAGTTGTATAGCGGTATATATCTGTAGACAGTTGGAGTTTTATATAACAGTAATTTTTACATGTCCAATAAGTATATTTATGCTAAGTTATAATTAATAATTATAAATCCTTAATATTAAATATTTAATTAATACAAAACATGATAAAACAAAACCATTACTGGTAATAATCATGAATAAACGACATGGATAGATTTTAAATTGCTGCTAAAAGAAACAGGAAAATTCTTTCTTATAAGCGACAGCGAGCTGCCAAAAGTCTTCTATTTCTATTGCCTGTATTTTTTAATTGGAACCGGAATGGCCCTCGGAAGAGGAACCGCTGATGCACTATTTTTTAAGCGGTACGGTATCGATTATCTGCCTGTAATGTATATCATTGTCAGTGTAACACTCTGTTTATCTAGTCTTTTATATGCAGCACTCGCTGATAGAATTCCCGCAGAAAAGTTTTTTAAGTATCTGTTTTCTATATTAGCTATCCTCCTTATTGGAAACTGGCTTGCGATCTCAGAAACAGATAGCGGTCTTTCTTACCCGCTCTATTTTATAATTTACGAGGTAGCATCTGAATTACTGGTTATCCATGCAGCGCATTACTTTAGTCAAAATTTTGATACCTTACAGACCAAAAGGCTCTCACCAGTTATTATGAGCGGTGCACAAATTGGTGCTATATTTGGCGGTATTTTTCTCGCTACTGCATCTCATCTCGTAGGAGTACAGAATATTATTCTTATATGGTGCCTGCTGCTGAGTCTAAGCCTATTGATCATTACCATCAGGCACCGCCAGACAGGACCTTCTCCTTATTACAGAGCTGGCTACAAAAGCAACAATAAGATTGAACAGTCAGTCAGTGATATAAAAGAAGGCCTGTCATTACTTAAACACTCAAATTTACTGAGGGCCATGTCATTTTCACTTTTTTTCATGGTCATTACATTTTATGTAATGTCCTATTCAGTTAACAGAATATATACCGATACATTCACTTCAGAGGAATCGCTAACAGCATTTTTTGGTGTGCTGAGTGCGGTTAATAGTGTTGCTGCCCTGTTCATTCAGTTGTTTATAACAAACAGATTAATTAGGCGATTTGGTGCAAAGAAGATAAACCTGATTTTCCCAATCACCAGTATATTCAGTTATCTGGCATTATTAATTAGCTTTGCACTGCCCAGTGCAATTATGGCAAGTTTCAATAAAGATGCGCTAATGATAGCGGTGCGCAATCCAGTAAGAAATATATTTTTTAGCGCCCTGCCTGACAATATTCAGGGGCGAGCCAGAGCAACCTCGATAGTGGTAGTAATGCCAATAGCACTGTCATTAACCGGTGCTCTTATCTGGATAATGCAATCATTTGAAAATCCTGTATATTTAATCGCTTTAGGTATTAGTTCAGCACTTTTATATTTATATTATTGCAGGCAAACCAACAAAGCCTATGTAGCAGAAATGGTGTTACATCTTAAGAAAAAACTATTCATACCTGAAACTGATAAGAGAATAAATACCGGAACACATGACAAGGAACTGCTTGAAGAATTGTCTCTTAGTCTTACAAAAAAGAATACACTAACAGTCGATTTGGCACGTTATATCACGACTTACTTTCCGTTCAATGCGAATCAGTTGATTCTTAATAATATTGACAACACTGACAAAGCAACTAAAGATGAAATAATTCATTTACTCGGTAAAAATTACACCAAAGAGCTGCATTTTTATTTGAAATCTGAAATTAATACGACTGACATACATCTTAAACATACAATACTAACAACACTTTTTGAATCAAGAAATACAGACAGCTTCAGCTTAATAACAGACAGCCTGAACAGTGACAGCCCAAGACTACAAGCAGCAGGTATATACGGTTGCCTTATATTTGATGATGAAAACAGCTACGAAAAGGCCATTTCAGTATGGACAGAGCTGACCGAATGTAATCACATAAATTCAAGACTGGCATCGCTAGAGTTAATAAAATGCATTAATACTAGCAATTCAGATCACACCTTAATACTCGATAACTATAAAATCATTATTAGTAATTTGCTGAAAAGCGAGCAATACAGAGCACTTAAATTAACCCTTATAAACCTGCAAAACTGGCCTGAAGATAAATTTGATGAAATCAGTGAGCTAATATATGAGACTTATAAACGGACACCTCCCTGCATCAGGTTACTTTGTATAAAAGTATGCCACCTGATGTCAGATTACATGCAGCTATTATTTATGCAGGAGGTCCTTGAAGACAACAGCCAGCTGGTAAGAGATCAGGCTGTAGAAAAACTTATCACATCTGAATCATACAGTCCGACAGACCTGGTTAAATGGATTACTACTTACAATAAGGGCTCACCACGTTCTCAATTATCGGTACTAAAAGTACTCCAGCAGCACAATACATCCAAACAGTTAATGAAAGATATTGCTATTGCTAAAGCTAAAGATGCACAGTTAATAACAAAGGCGATCAGAATTATTAGTGTCGACCCGAGAAAAAAATCAATACCATCGCTGGAGTTACTAAACTACACATTAACTGACAGACGACAGCAAATCATTGACCTGACACTTTTTGCCATGCATACACTTGAAGATCCAAATAACATCGATGTAGTAAGAGCAGGTATAAAAAGCCATAACCCGCGACATATAGCGAATGCTTGTGAAGTACTTCTGAATTTGAACGAAAGAGAGATCGCAGACATATTAATTGATATATTCGAAGATCTAAATCATAAAAAGAACGAGATATCATATAATGAAGCAAAAGATTTTAGCTGCACTCTGGATATACTATTATGGTGCAGTAAAAGACTGGATCCCTGGTTACAGTGCTGCTCTCTTAATGCTAAAGATTTATATGTACAATAATAAGATTAAACGAAACATATATGACTGATATATTTGAAAGAATTCTATTACTTAAACGGTCATCTGTTTTTAGTAAAATACAGACTGAAGACCTCCAGATAGTTGCACAATCACTTGAATTAGCATCGTACTCTAAAGGTGACAGGATTTTTGACATCGACGACGACGGAGATCTTATGTATATAATCCAGCAAGGTTGCATTGGTATCTCCACACATAATGACCCCACTATAAGGGAATTTATCGTGACATTGAAAGCCGGCGACTGTTTTGGTGAAATGAACTTACTGGATGAATTACCACGGTCAGCGACAGCACACGTCATTGAAGATGCAGCTTTACTTTGCTTACATAAAGAAAAACTTCATGGTCTTATCGTTAATTACCCTGAGCTCAGTCTCGGAATCCTTAAGAGCCTGAGCATAAAATTAAGAGAAACAACCATTATGCTACAGCAGTGCAATAGTGAACTAGAGAAATAGTATTATATTAAATGGAACTCTTCAATGAAGTATAGCTAATCATACTGCTAAACCAGTATCAGGCTAGTGCTTTCTTTTTAACCATGGTTAATCTGTTACGACCGTCATCTGTTTGCTGATAGCTCATCTGATCAAGATTTTTTTTCATTAAGTACACGCCCATTCCACCCTTGCTTCTCCTGGACAATGGAACATTCAGATCCGGAGCTATTTTTTTTGTTGGATCATATAACCGGCCACAGTCAGTCAGCACAACAATCAGTGCATTTTCATGTTGCTCGACATCTACTTGTATTTCACCTTCACAGCCACAATAACCGTGTAGAATAATATTTGTAACTGCCTCATCTGTAGCTAATTTAATATCATAAATCTCAGCATTGCTGAGACCCAGCGCTTTTGCCTGAGCCTCAACAAATTCATACGCCAGTGATAAGTGCTCGTAATCAGCAGGTATTACAATCCTAGCCATTCTGGTATTAGAGTTCTATTTTAAATATCAGAATGCAGAAATTGCTTCATCTAAATCAGAATAGATGTTTATATAACTGTCAAAACCCAGTGTTTTAACAATTCTACTGACTTCATCTGTCGGGTTAAGCAGCCCAAGATGAGGCGTTTTACCGCCATCAGTTATACCACCAAGCATACTATAGATTGAATGCATGGCTTTAAATCCGGCGCTGGACATATACCCTACCTCTGTCATATCCAGTAGCATATAGTCGGCTCCTTCTTTCTTCTCTTCTTCTGCTTTTTCTTGCAAGCTTGTATAGGTACTGGCATCCACCTGACCGATGAGCTGCAAAACGGTAACCGGTACCCGACCTTCTTTATTAACAACATTTATTTTCAAACTTGACATTCCATCCTCCAGTTGGCTTTTATGGCCAAGAAAATTAACTATTGAATAATACTCATCCCTGCCTGTCTCTTAAGTGCCAGCATAGTAATATCATCCGACTGTGTAGCACCTAAAGTAAACTTCCTTATATCTGCTTCTATTCCACTCAATACATCTTCTGTCGATTGAGTGCTATTGCACAAATAATTTTGTAACCTTTCCATTCCATATTGTTCATTATATATATTCATTGCCTCGGTTACACCATCTGTATAACCTAACAAAATATCACCCTCATCAAGATGGGCTTTCTTTACTTCAAAGTGCGCACCGGGAAACAATCCAACTACCGGACCTGTTGTACCCAGCTCATACTTGATTTTTTTATCACCTATAATTTCGACTGTTTCATGCCCACAGTTCACATAACTTATATCACCAGTTTTTAAATCAATCATGGAAAAAAATACTGTTGCAAACATATTTGAACGACCATGTGTCATGGAGATATAATTATTAGTCAGTGAAATACTTCTTAACAGCAATTCTTCGGGCATATTGGCGGTATTTTTATCTCCAATGAAAATATTCGAATCGAAGTATTTTTCAGCATTGGTAGAGGCACGTAACAGACTCCTGAACAATGTCATAAATAAAGCAGCTCCGACACCTTTATCAGCCACATCGGCAATTATGAATGCAAGCTGGCCGTTTCGATCGACAATAAAAGCATCATAGAAGTCACCGGCACATTCACGAGCCGCATGAAAATAATCGGCCAGCTCCCAGCCATCTATCTCCGGCAATTTTTCAGGGAGAAACCCTGACTGTATTTTACGACCAATCTTTAACTCGGTTTCTAACTCCCGAATCTGCAAATAATCATTTGATATATCAGTTACCCGACTGCGCATTGAGCTGCATAAGGAGGAAATAATAGACGTTGTTATCTCAGGTGTCTCTCTCATAAGTTCGTGCAATGTTTGCTTGGTAATCTCAAGTAATATTGTTTCAGAAACAGCAGATATAGATGCACTGCGCACATCATTATCCAGTATAGCCATTTCACCAAACACTTCGCCTGCGCCTATCTTGTTGTATACAATATCATTATCATGCACTTTTACTGAACCAGTATGGACGATGTACATAGAAGAGCCAGTTTGCCCTTTTTCAAAAACTAATTTATCTGGAGGAATAACGAGAACATCGACTAACAAGGAAATCTTTTTTACAGTCGACTCACCAGCGTGTGAAAAAAAACGGGATTGTCGTAGTGTTTTTAGAATATCAGACTGTTTCACAGGGAGATCTATATCAACATCCATTTAGATAGCACTCTCTATATTTTTAACGAGGGCAAACCATATGCATCAATCATATTACATTTTGTTAAAAACAAAAACTATATATGTGAAATATTATGATTTATAAAAATATCATACCTGAAATATATAGTGCATATATTTTATATTTATAGGAGCCATAGACCTTACTTATAAGCCGGCCTTAACAACCACAAAATGATCATCAGAGTTGATTTTGTTACTTTCTGTACACCGCTTGATATAAACACAAAAAAAAATACACCTTATACTATTTCATTACTACTGCGCATAAAGTCATATTTCTTATGCATAAAAAAGCCAGATAAATCTGGCTTTTCCTGGCTAAAATAATATCAGCTATTTATGCAGATGATTTTGCACCTGTAACATCCATATCATCATTATCCTGCATAACTTCATCATACCAGAGATCATGATGTTGTTTTGCCCAGTTCTCATCTACTTCGCCGGTAAGCATTCCATCGAGTGAGCCTTCACTGCCAAGGGTTCCGATGTAGATATGACCAAAAGCAATCGATATCCAGATGATAGATAATGCACCATGTACCAGATTTGCATTTTGCATAGTACTGCGAACTTGTTCCAGGTTTGGAAAATCAAGAATTAATCCGCTGATGCCTACAGTTAGACCAACCAGTGTAACGATCCAGAACCAGACTTTTTCACCACCATTGAAGCGCCCACAACTAACGTGCTGATTACCAATGATGCCGCCGCCACCGGCTTTAAACCATTTGATATCATTGTCGTTAATCATATTATGTTTAATCCAGCTAAGAATTAAAATAACCAGTACCGCGACAAACAATGGACCGAGATAATTATGCACCGCCATTGCAAGAGACGCATAAGCAGCAAAACCATCACCACCCAATACCGGTATTAAAACGTATCTGCCAAACAACATGCTAAGGCCTGTAATCGCTAGAATGATGAATAACGACGCCACGGTCCAGTGGATGATACGATCAAAAATACTCCAGCGTGTGATTGTTTTACCAGAACGTCCATTATCCAGTTTCATGCCACCCGATTTAAGGTGATACAAAAGAATGGTCAGCAGACTGATTAGCACCAGATAACCACCAATGGTGGCAACGGCACCATTACGCAGCCGGCGCCAGTTTTCTCCTGCACTCTGAATCAGTACATTTTTTTCCAGCCTGTTTATGTCTGTATAACCTTCCTCTCCGCCACGAACAGCACGCCAGTAATTGGCACGCGGGTTTGATTCTGCAGTTTGATCAGCTGCATTCGCTGTAGATATTACATCTGTATAGACGTAACCACCTAAAGGCATTAACACTACTGATAAAACCATAATAAGAAATGACCAGCCCATCATGCGCTTGCGGCGTGACAGACGGGAGTCCTTATTGCTGCTTATCTGTTTAGTCATTATAACTCTCCACCTTAACGGTCGGTCTGAACCATATCAAAACGTTCACGTAAGCGTTCTTTATGTGCACTGGATTTTGATGCGCTTAGTAAAGGATCGATAGGCCCTTTATAAACACCCGGTGCATGCATCCCAGTCACGACATCGTCATAACAAGCCGTTAGTAAGACACTGCTTAGCAACATGATCATGATGCTGAAAACTCTTAGCATTTTTACGTCCCCGTTTATTAGTTGTCTCATGAAAACGAGACTGCTTTAACAACAGCCTCGTTTCACTTTTAGGATTTGCCGTAAGCCTTGTCCCATCCCCAGGTTTGAGGGCGGTCACTGCGGCGCAGCGTACGTTCTCTGTAAATACCTGAGACGATATCTCCATCACCCGCCAGCAATGCTTTGGTAGAACACATTTCAGCACATAATGGTAGCTTGCCTTCTGCAATACGGTTACGACCGTATTTTTCGCGTTCAGCTTCAGAGTTATCTTCTTCAGGGCCACCGGCACAGAAAGTACATTTATCCATTTTTCCACGCACGCCAAAGGCAGACTGCTGTGGATACTGTGGTGCACCAAACGGACAGGCATAAGAGCAATAACCGCAACCGATACACTGATCCTTGTCATGCAGCACGATGCCGTCGTCAGTTGTATAGAAACAATCGACCGGGCAAACCGCAGCACATGGAGCATCGGTACAATGCATGCAGGCTACTGAGATTGATTTTTCCCCGGGCTCACCGTCTCCAAGTGTTACCACTCGACGACGATTAACACCCCAGGGCACTTCATTTTCATTCTTACATGCTGTGACACAACCGTTACACTCTATGCACCGTTCTGCATCACACAAAAACTTCATACGAGCCATTTTTTATTCTCCTCGTTGTTTTCTTTGTCGCGGCCTGTTTAAGCGCGTGTTATTTTACAGAGTGATGCTTTTGTTTCCTGCATCTGTGTCACTGTGTCATAGCCATAAGTAAAGACAGTATTTGCTGCTTCACCGACTACATATGGCTGCGTACCTTCGGGGTATTTATCTCGCAGATCTTTACCCTGGAACACACCACCAAAATGGAACGGCGTAAACACAACACCTGGCGATACACGCCGGGTTAACATCGCTTTGACTTTAATGCGAGAACCTTCAGGCCCTTCAACCCAGACATCCTGACCGTCTTTAATGCCAATGTTATTGGCATCAGCCGGATTCACCTCAACAAACATATCCTGTTGCAGTTCTGCCAGCCATGGGTTTGAACGCGTCTCTTCACCACCACCTTCGTATTCAACCAGACGTCCACTGGTGTGGATCAATGGATACTCCTTGGAGTAATCTTTGGCCTGAATTGAAGCATAACGAGTCGGTAAACGATAATGTGATTTACGGTCTGCAACAGTTGGGTACTTTTCTACCAGGTCACGGCGTGAAGTATAAAGTGGCTCACGATGAACCGGCACAGGATCAGGGAATGTCCAGACAACAGTTCTTGCCTTGGCATTACCAAACGGTGCACAGCCATGTTTAATGGCTACACGCTGAATGCCACCGGACATATCAGTCTTCCAGTTTTTACCTTCCGCCGCGGCTTTCTCAGTAGCTGTCAAATCATCCCACCAGCCTAACTTTTTCAGCAAGTCTGCGCTGAACTCAGGATAACCATCTTTCAGTTCAGAGCCTTTACTATAAGAGCCATTCGCCAGCAAGCTTTCACCGTTACGCTCAACACCAAAGCGAGCACGGAAGGTTAAACCACCCTCTGAAACCGGCATATTTGTGTTATACAAAATCGGTGTACCTGGGTGCTTCTGCTCTGGTGTACCCCAGCAAGGCCAGGGTAAACCGTAATACTCGCCATTGATTGGGCCACCCTCAGCTTTAAGCGAGGTCGTATTAAAAGTATGCCAGTTTTTCTGATGTTCTTTGAGACGTTCAGGGCTGTGACCGGTGTAACCTATCGTCCACATGCCACGGTTAAATTCGCGGGTAATGTCTTCGATAACAGGCTCACCATTTTCAACTTTAATATTTTTGAATAACTGATCAGCAAAGCCCAGTTTTTTCGCAAACTTATACATGATGTTATGGTCAGGTAATGACTCGAATAACGGATCGAAAATCTTATCACGCCACTGCAGTGAACGATTTGATGCTGTGACTGAACCATAAGTTTCAAACTGTGTGGCAGCCGGCAATAAATAAACACCATCTTTACGATCGTGCATAACGGCAGATACAGTTGGGTACGGATCAACAATAACCATCAGGTCAAGTTTTTCCATGGCCTCTTTCATTTCCTGACCACGAGTCTGACTGTTTGGCGCATGCCCCCAAAGTACCATGGCTTTTACATTGTCTCGTTGTGCAATGTTGTCTTTATTTTCAAGCACACCATCAATCCAGCGCGATACAGGAATACCACTGGTGTTCATTGGTGAAACATCTTTGCCCTTCGACTGTTCAAAGCTGCCCTGATCAAAACGGCCTTTCATCCATTCATAATCAAGATCCCAGACTTTTGACCAGTGCTTCCACGCGCCTGCTGATAAACCGTAATAACCCGGCAGACTGTGTGAAAGAACACAGAAGTCAGTTGCACCCTGAACATTGTCATGACCACGGAAGATATTTGTACCGCCGCCTTCAACACCCATATTGCCCAGTGCTAACTGGAAAGTGCAATAAGCACGTGTATTGTTATTACCTGTGTGATGCTGAGTACCACCCATGCACCATACAAAAGTACCCGGACGATTTTTTGCCATCATTTCAGCAGCAGCTTTTACTTCAGTTTCAGCAACACCGCTAACACGCTCTACTTCTTTTGGATTCCACTTTGCGACTTCTTTGCGGATTTCGTCAAGACCATAAACACGCTGATTAATGAAACTTGCATCTTCCCATTTGTTTTCAAAGATATGCCACAACATACCCCAGATAATAGGAACATCACTACCCGGACGAATGGCTAAATGAAGGTCACTGTGTGCCGCAGTACGGGTGAAGCGCGGATCGATCACCACAACTTTCGCGCCGCTTTCTTTAGCTCGCATAATGTGCTGAACGGCAACAGGGTGTGCTTCAGCAGGATTAGAACCAATCAGTAAAATCGATTTGCTGTTATGCATATCATTAAATGAGTTGGTCATTGCACCGTAGCCCCAGGTGTTTGCAACACCAGCTACCGTGGTTGAATGACAGATCCTCGCCTGATGATCGACATTATTCGTGCCCCATATAGCCGCGTATTTACGGAACAAATAGGACTGCTCGTTATTGAATTTTGCAGAGCCTAACCAGTAAACAGAATCAGGACCCGATTTCTTTCTGATGTCCAGCATCTGGTCGCCGATTTCATCAATCGCCTGATCCCATGACACTCGCTGCCACTTACCATTAACTAATTTAGTAGGGTACTTAAGACGACGCTCGCCATGACCATGTTCACGTACTGAGGCACCTTTGGCACAGTGTGCACCTAAGTTAAACGGATGATCGAAGGCAGGCTCCTGACCTGTCCACACACCATTTTCAACTTCAGCGTAAATACCACAGCCGACTGAGCAGTGCGTACAAACTGATTTTATTGTTTTTACATCACCACCTGTTGCTGACGACTTAGCATTCGCTTTTTTCATCATCGTCGGTGACAGCATTGTTGTCAGAGCCGCACCACCGGCAGCCAGTCCTGAACGACATAAAAATGTACGTCGGTCGATACCATTACCGCTAGACTGACGATTAGTAGTATTAACTACCTTCGCCTCTTCTACGGCCTGACCTACGACTTGGGTCTGAGTTTGTTTTTTTCTCAGTTTCATCTAAAGCCCCTCACTATAAATTCGAATTTTACTGTCTGATTCATTAAAAGTTAGCCGCGGGTACTGTTGTAATAATCGCGTATATGCTGTGTTTCTTCATAACCTTTTGACTTTTTATCTACAGCTGTAACTTCAGCTTCTGCAGCTATCGCGCTCTGACCTGTTGCGGCAACAATAGCCACTGCGCCACCGGTTGCGACAGCGCCTTTTAAAAATTCACGACGTGACTTGTTTGATTTTTCTTTCATCAGTCTCTCCACTCTCTTTTAATTTTGTGCTTACACATTTAATATTTCTAAACCATCATTGAGAAATAGCGGTTTTCAATTTCTAAAAACGCATCCCCTAATTCGCCAACAGCCCGGTAAAACCCGGATGTTTCTGACTGCTGTAAGTCCTGAAAAAACCGGCTCATCCAGTTGCTGATAAAATCCGTATAAAATGCTTTTTCAGTTTCAAAATCTGTTTCATCATCGATAATCAGTTGCGCCATGACTTCGCATAAAGCAGCAACATGATCCTCCGGTTCGTGTACATCTTCCTGATGTTCAAAACCCAGCTCCAGTAATCGCTGCCTGAGGTGAGCCAGTGGTTTTTCCATTAAAAATCCGGTTAAATACCAGGACCCAAACGGTACCAGTTCACCTTTGCCTACACCGATAAATAAGAGTTGATATTCATCGGCAATCGCCTCAGCATTATTTCTTTCTGCTGCCAGCTTCAACATACTCCAGGCATTGACAATATGCTTCTCATCATCCTTCTCAGCATCTATGCCACCCAGCTGAGCAAGCAATTCCTGACTGGGTGAATTTGCCAGTAAGGCCGCCAACAAGGCATAACTGTTGGCGCGGATTTGCTGGCTTTCTTCCAGTGGTTTATCTGCTGTGTCTTGCGCTGTGTCTTGTTCCACACATGTTTGATTCGACATGTTTTTATTCCTTATTACGTTGTATATTGCACATATTGAGCCATGTTTTTCAGGAAAATAAGGGGCATTAAACGGAAAATAGGGAGAGTGAGACTCAAAACTCTTATTTTATTTTCATCCCTCAGGCCAAAATGACGCGACCCAGCCATTTTGGCCTGTTTTTTAATGCGATTGCTCCAGCTCATTACTGAACATATCCCTTACCCGACAGTCTTCACACATCTTCAGCCTGTTCATCGCCTCTTCGGACTGATACATAGAGTGACCACTTAATTTTTCAGTAATATTGCTGATCATTTTATGTGTAGCAAAAGGTTTGCCGCAGCCGATACAGCAAAAAGGCGCTTCTTCATTTAGCAGGCGTTGCTGACGCTGCAGGTTAGGACTGTAGTTATATCTTGATGACAGTGTTATCGCTATTTCAGGACAGGCTGAGCTACAAAGTCCACACTGTACACAATTTGATTCTTTAAATTTTAATTGCGGCAGGTCTTTACCATCTTCCAGTGCAGAGCCGGGGCACACAGAAACACAGGCCATGCAAAGCGTGCATTTTTCTTTATCAACCAGTATTTCACCAAACGGTGCACCAGCGGTTAAAGCCACTACCTCCGCCGGAGCAGGCGCAAATTTATAAAGATGATCAACCGCCAGACGCAAAGCACTGCGTTTGTCATTTAGCGCCATATACGTGGCTGGTGTTACGCTTTCAAAGCTATTACTGTGAACTTGAATCTGCGGGCTTGTATCATTGTCAATGGACTGTCGCTGCAGACAGTTTGCATCCAGCCCCATGCCGGTAATTATTTCATGTGCGTATATCAGCTGATTATCAAGTGCTGCTATCACTTCACTGGCGGTGTTTTTGTGGGTTAATAAAACGACCTCATGTGCACCATAAGCAAAAGCTGTCAGCCATACTTCGATACCCACCGAAGCCGTCTCTTCTAACTGAACAGGGATAAAACTTTGAGCCCCCAGGGCATCCATTAAAGGGGTTTCCTGCTCACCATAAAAAACAATAACCGCTTGCTGACCACCGGCTTCGTGATAGGCTTTCAGCATGTAACGTAATTTTTTCAGCGTATCCTGCAAACGTGGATAAACGTACTGAATAGCACCGGCAGGACAAACCGTTGCACAGACACCGCCACCCTGACAGAGAAACGGATCCACTTCGATTTTATCTTTAAGCGAGCTGATCGCACCAGCCGGACAGGCCTGAATACATCGCTGACAAGCTTTTAAACCGCTGTTGCCATGGGCACATATATCGGCGTTATATTCAAAGAATTTAGGCTTTTCAAACTCACCGGTCATATCCGGAACGGTTTTAATCACCTCTTCCAGCTCAAGATCATTTTTTGCTGTGAAGTAACCAAACGGCAGCAGACTGGTATTCATTACAGGCTCTGCGGACAGGTCGATCACCATATCAAAGGTGCTTTGTTCCGAGTGATAAACCTGTATCAGGTTAACGGTTTTACCAGCCACTTCCAGCTCGGCAAGATAAGCACCAAGATGCCCCGTTAAACCACTTAGCTCACCATAAGCCAGCGCTGCCTTTTGATCTAATGAATCAAAATTGACAGCATCATTTTTTCGCGTGATCAGAACAACCAGCAACATCGACTCATGTAACCGATTAACCACATGAGTGACTCTGTCATCGCTGCCGATGATCAGCACATGGTTTTTTGCCTGATAAGATACCAGTGAGGTTGATTCAGCCGATAACAGACAAGCTGCATTCAATGCAGCCTCAATCGCGATACTATTATTTGTTAGCATTGTGCTAATTACTCCCACTATCCAGTCATTTACTCATGTTTGAGATTGTTTTTATTGCTTAATAACTCTTTTATTTCCAGCGCTTCTGCTTCGGCATCTTTATCTGTTACCTCAGTATCAATCGCCACTTGCTGAGCTTCCTCCTCTGACTCCTGAACTTGACGAGTGAGCACCTCTTCAGGTTCGGCATCATCCCTGCCTTCAGGACGTTCATCTGCTTCTTGATCCGCCCGTGCTTTAGCTTCAGCTTCGGCTTTTTCCTCTTCTTTTTTCTTTTCGCGGCTTAACATGCGTTTCATTTCTTCGGTGACCAGATCACCCAGAGGCTCGAAGTCAGTGAAGTCTTCGGCGTAATCATCAAGTCCGTCAACGACATTTAAGGATGGAAGATGAAAAAGCTTACGCAGAGCCTGCCGGCGCAATACTTCGCTGACTTTTGGAGAAAGAAAGCCCGTGTAGTCAGATTCCTCTGAAAGACTTTCAAACGGCGGCATATCCTCATCCGTTTTTAACGCTGCTTCAGGTACAGATTCATGCTCGGCTTCAGCAACAAGTGGCTGCTCTTTTTTATTAGCCTGCTCTGCCTGCAGATTCTTTTGCCGCGACCAGCGGCTTAAAAAGCCGCTCTCATCAGCCATATCATCATGTTCACTCATTTAGTGATTAGCCTTATTGGTATCTTCTTTCCAGTCCACGCGTTTTCTTTTTTTTCTTTTTTCCGGTGCATAATGTTTCAGTACAAATGCTTCTAGCCATTTATAAATTTCAGCCGGCATGGGCACCTGAAAAACTTCATTATCCACTTCCAGATTAGAACCCGCTTCATCATAGTTAACACTGACAGTAGATGGCTTAAGCTCACCATTACCTTCTTCATCCTCACAAACAACAAATACAAAAGGCGTGTCAGAAATGATATTAAAGTAATAACTTTCGGCTTCATCTTTGAATAAACTAATCTGGTAATTGCTCCAGATATATTTTTTATCCCCGGCACCTATTCTTAATATACCCCGCTCTGGTTCAGCATCCGCCGTCCCGCCACCTGCAACGACGGCTTCTACTTCCCATTTTTCAGAGACCCAGATATTATTCTCGATGGTGCGGTGCTGCATAATGATTGAGACCGGGAATTTCTCAACTAACGCGATATCATCTACTTGCTCAGTCATTAGTCTTCCATATAAAAAGATAATAGATTTCTTGTTAACTCTTCCAGTAACACTAGGCAATTAGCATACCAATAGCACTTAATGCTTTAAGAGCGGGATATTATGTTTGCATGATGATTCCTTGCACTGCGCTTTCTGGTACAAAACAACACAGGATGTATCATTTTGACCCACATCATTGGTAATATTTCCCGCCAAATTCCTTTTCTGGCCTTTAATTCTTTTAGTTAACGCCGGCCTCAGAGCCATAATTAAATAAAGGTATGACTCTTGCTTTATTCTTGCCATATACATTATTTAACTAAATAAAAAACTAATCCGGGATCTCATGGATATCTTAAAGGCACAAGACACTAATCTCTTGATTGATAAATTCGGCCGTCAGGTGACTTATGTCAGGCTCTCAATAACCGACCGCTGTGACTTTCGCTGTCAATACTGCATGTCTGAAGATATGAAGTTTCTTCCCCGGGAAAAACTGTTAACACTGGAAGAAATGTCCCTGCTGGGTGAAACATTCGCATCACTGGGTGTTAACAAAATAAGAATTACCGGCGGCGAGCCGCTGGTCAGAAAAAATATCATGCTACTGTTTCAAAGACTGGGAAAAATAGATAGCATAAAAGATCTGACCTTAACCACTAACGGCTCCCAGCTTGCAAAATATGCCAGCGAATTAAAAAATGCCGGTGTCACCCGCATCAACATTAGCCTGGATAGCCTGCAGGAAAATAGATTTCATGACATCACCCGCACCGGTAACTTATATCAGGTACTGGGTGGAATAGATGCTGCTATTGAAGCAGGCTTCAGACAAATAAAACTCAATGCCGTGATCATGAAAAATCACAATCATGATGAAATACTGGATCTGACTGAATTTGTGGTTAACCGTGGTATCGACATCAGCTTTATCGAAGAGATGCCCTTGGGTAGCGTCAGCTCTCATGACAGAGATAAAACCTATTACTCCAGTGACGATGTGAAAAGCGATATTGAAAAACGTTTTTTATTAACATCATCTGCAAAAACATCGGCCGGACCGTCGCGTTATTATGACATTGAAGGCACAGAGTCATCGGTTGGTTTTATTTCACCACACAGTCATAACTTTTGTGAAAGCTGTAACCGTGTGCGCGTTACCGCTGAAGGCCGGCTCTTATTATGCCTGGGTCAGGAGCACTCTGTGGATTTACGCGACACCATGCGCCGTTATCCAGGCGATGCCGATATGCTGCGCACCACCCTGATCGAATCAATGCACATCAAACCAGAGGGCCACGACTTTAACACTGACGGCGGAGTCCCTGTCATTTTACGACATATGAATATGACCGGAGGTTGAAATGAGCAGTGATGCAAATAACACAGCAAGCAGACCTGCGCCTGTTTTATCCAGTGAAGGACTAAGCCCGACCTATTCTGTTATGGCGACTGATGAATACGGTGAGCAACAGGAAAAACACATTGCCGGCGAGCGGCCGCTTACTATTTATGTTAACAAAAAAGAAATTGTGACCCTGATGACACTCGGCACTCAACCCGAGGCGCTGGTATTAGGCTATTTAAGAAACCAGGCTTTTATCGACGATATAGCAGAAATAAAATCCGTTCAGGTTGACTGGGAAACAGAATCAGCGGCCATTACCACTCACAACAAACATGACTGGGAAGAAAAACTCAGCAAAAGAACCGTGACCTCAGGCTGTGGTCAGGGTACGGTTTTTGGCAATATGATGGAACAGCTTGAGAACATAAGATTTGAAAACACTCAAATAAAACAGTCTGTTATTTATGACCTGCTCGACAATATCAGCAAACAAAATGAAATTTATAAACGTGCCGGTGGTGTGCATGGCTGCGCACTGTGTAAAGACGATCAGCAGTTAATTTTTGTCGAAGATGTCGGCCGGCATAATGCAGTCGATACCATCTGCGGGCTGATGTGGCTGGATAACATAAGTGGCGAAAACAAGACGTTTTATACCACCGGCCGTTTAACGTCTGAAATGGTCATCAAAGTAGCGCAAATGGGCGTACCGGTTATTTTATCCCGTTCCGGCGTGACTCACATGGGCTTTTCTCTGGCACAGCAGCTGGGGGTTACACTGATTGCCCGTGCCAAGGGTAAACATTTTCTGGCTTTTAACGGCTCAGAGAATATCAGCTTTGATCAGACACCTGATAAAAAACCTCACAGTCATAAAACCCGTCAGGTCAGTCACTCATGAGCAATGTCAAAACGATAGAAAACCTTTCAACTGAGCATGAAAACCAGCCACGCTTCATGAATGTAAAACAGGTTTCAAATTATTTACAGTTGAATGAAAAAAAAATCTATGCCTTAGTCAGCGAAGGAAAAATTCCGGGAACGAAAATTACCGGCAAATGGATGTTTCCTAAAGCACTGATTGATAACTGGATTATCGAGTCGAGTCATGGCGGCCTGCTCACCGACCGGCTGATTGTTGCAGGCAGCGATGATTCACTTATGCAGCGCGTTATCATGCAAATCGCCAGTAATATTCAGTCGAATGCGCTGGTCAGCTATACCTGCACCGGCACAAGACTTGGCCTGTCACTGCTCTCACACCATAAGGCAGACATCTGTGCGATGCATTGGGGTCCTTATGAAGAAAGTCATTTGCGCCACCCGGCTTTATTACAGCAATATGCTCAACATCAGAACTGGGTACTTATCAGATTATTTAAACGCGAGCAAGGCCTGCTAATCGATAAGGATCTGCTTAAAGCCGTCGATACAGATGATTTGAAAGGCATACTGGAAACCAATCTTCGCTGGTGCAGCCGTCAGAGCGGAGCCGGTTCACAACGTTTTTTACAGGAAACCCTGCAGCACTTCATGATACAAGAAGATAACCTTAAAATCAGTTGCACCGCGCTGTCTGAACGTGACTCCGCTTCAAGAATTGCAATGAAACAAGCCGATGTAGCCCCAGGAACCCGCAGCATCGCGACCGAATTCTCACTCGGCTTTATACCCATTGGCTGGGAAGCATTTGATGTGGCGCTGTATCGCGGTGTTTATTTCCGTACACTCTTTCAATCACTGCTTGAGGAAATAAAGACTGACACCTGTCAAAAGCTTGCCGAACAACTGGGCGGCTATGATTTTGCTGAAAGCGGAAAACTTATCTGGTCGGCCGATTAATCAGCTATACACACCCCATTATTGGGCTAATTCGGCAACGGTATCTCTGATGGCCTTTAGCGTCCAGCTGTTAAATCGGTTAATTTATAGCCCAGCTAAAACCCCGGCCTGCAGTCTAGATCTTTACAGAAATGATGGAGACTGTCATCACCAGCCCACATCATTTAAGGATTAAAATACAGCCACACCTCATTTATTAAATACATCGTAAAATTCATACCGTTCATCCCGTATTTCAAACACTATATATGTGCATTAATTGTCCAATCTTCAAATATGATAGGATCTGATAATCCCCACACATAAATTTATAATTTAATAATAATTTAATAATAATTTAATAAACAAAACGCCCAACCCGCTAATCTTATACCAACGCTATAAGCACTGTAATAATTAAAGAGAATCCATGCAAGCAGTAAAATTCGATAAGATAATGATATCTGCATTGATATACGTTATCTGGGTAATCCTCTATGTTGTTGTCGACTATCACCACCATAAATATGAGCTATATACTTCACTGGATACCCGCCTCGAATTAGCCGCCCGTAATTTTATTAGCGTCATCCCGGAGAATTTCCATCACAAGGACCTGGACAAAAATAGCATCAGTAAAGAACAGGATCTGGAGTTTATTAAGCAGTTTAATAAATACGCCAGACTGAATAATATCCACTATATATACTCCATGATACTGAAAGAGGATAAAATCTATTTTGCAGCATCCAACGCCACGGCGGCTGACCTTGAAAAAAATAACGGTGGGTTTTATTTTTACCACTATGATGATGCGGCTCCTTATGTTTATCAGGTATTTGAAAATAAACAGCCCAGCTTTCATGAAGTCAATAACCAGTGGGGTAGCTATAGAAGTGTCTTTATTCCCTTCACCGCTAAAGACGGAACAGTATATGTGGTTGGTGCTGATATACCGTCCGAATACATCGCAGTCAGACTACAGGACGAATTAGTTAAGGCCTCCGTTATTTCTATACTCTTTATTCTCGCAGCGATACCTTTTTTTGTAGCGTACACAGCCAGGATACATAAATCAAAAGAGATAGAATTTAAAATGAAAACAGCTGAGAATGCAAACAAAGCTAAGTCTGATTTTCTTTCTACCATGAGCCATGAATTACGTACCCCGCTGAATGTGATTCTTGGTTTTACACAGTTACTTATGCGCGAAGAAAAAAATAATAGCAAGCAGGATGACTTGAAAGAGATATATCATGCCGGAAATCATTTACTGGAATTAATCAACCAGGTATTAGATCTGTCAAAAATAGAATCCGGTACCGAGCAGTTATCGATTAAGATTTATAAATTATATGATTTACTGAATGACTGCCTGCTCACCATCAGCCCGATTGCGATGGAACGCTCAATTAAAATAGTCAACAACGTTGACCCCATGCCAGCTTATGAAATAAATGTAGATAAAACCCGTTTTCGCCAGATTCTTTTGAACCTGTTCTCCAACGCCATCAAATACAATGAGGAATACGGAAAAGTCATCATCGACTGTGTTCTGCCAGATAAATATAATCTGTGTCTTTCTGTTTCTGACACCGGTAAAGGACTAACACCAGAACAAAAGAGCCAGATTTTCAAACCCTTCAATCGGGCAGGTGCAGAAAATTCAGATATTAATGGTACCGGTCTGGGTCTGGTAATATCAAAAGATTTAATTGAAAAAATGAATGGCTCAATTGGTTTTGAAAGTGAGAGTGGTATAGGCAGTCGCTTCTGGGTACAGGTTCCGCTTGCACCAGTCAAACTCTAAGCAGGTTGTCGCATTAAAATGATTCTGTAGCCTGAAGTTCTGCTACCTGCTCGGGCTCATGCAGCAAAAAGATACTAAAACAACTTCCTGCATCCGGATTATTTTCCACTTTTATTGAACCGCCATAACGCTGAACCAGTCCAAAGCTGACAGAAAGCCCCAGACCCGTACCGCTCTGCTTTGTTGTATAAAACGGATCAAATACCCTGCTAAGTTTATGTTCAGAAATACCGACTCCATTATCTCGTATAATAATAACAACACCTTTATCGTCCCAGTTATTACTTTCGATTTCAAGCCGGCCACTCTCATCACATGATGCCTGAACAGCATTGACGATTAAATTGATAATAACCTGCTGCAGTTCCTGCTTATGAATTTTTACTGAAATATCCGCTTTTAAATCCAGCTTAATACCAATGTGATGAGTTTCAACTTCGTGTTTAACCAGTGGCAAGGTATCTTCAATCAGCTGATTAACATTAACCGAGTCGACATATTCCGATGCCTCACCGCTGCGAGAATACTGTAATAAGCTTTCTAGAATGGTGCGTATGCGATATACCTGTTCAATAATGAGATCTGACTCATGTTTAACCGGGTTCATTTTTTCACCCATTTCGGCCAGCATCAGTTCCATATTACCCAGGATTACCGCAGTGGGATTATTGATCTCATGCGCTATTCCGGCGGTAAGCTCACCCAGTGATGCCAGCTTTTCAGCCAGCACCAGTTGTTTTCTGGTTTCGTTTAATAACTGAATATTTTTCTCTAAGGCTTCATTTTTAGTTTGTAGTTCTTTGGTACGTTCCTCCACTTTATATTCGAGCATTTCTGCAGCATGTAGAATATGTAAATTATGATCATGCAACTGGTCAAGCATCGTATCGAACTGTTTTGCCAGCTCACCAATTTCATCATCGCTATCAACGTCACCAATTCGTAACTGTTTGCCAGAGTGCGTACCCCTGACAACAACCATCATTTGCTCTATCGGCTTGAAAATAGATTTTGCACCACGAATTGCGAACCAGCTGGACAGTAGCGTCACTATAAAAAATAACAAAAACAGGATCAGTAATGCATTGCGATATATCTGACTAAACGGCGTTTCAAGAAATCCGGCATATAAAATACCAACCCGCTGCCCGCCCACATCATAAATCGGTTCATAAGCCGATACATACCAGTTATTAACAACAAAGGCACGGTCAATCCATTTTTCACCCAGGTCTAATACTTTACTGCGGACTTCCTTCGACACTCTTGTTCCTAGGGCCCTTTCACCCGAGTCTGCAAGCACATTGGTACTTATTCTGACATCGTCGATAAACACAGTCACGGTTCCTAAACTACCCGACATTAAACTGCCGGGCGCATAAACCAGATCACGAATACTGTCGACAAACTTGAAATTTCTGTTCAGCAGCACGCCGCCATCCAGTATGGCAATCACACTACCTGTGGCATCCCGCACAGGATAAACCATGCGCAACATCATGCCGCGATCTTCAACTTTATGTTCAATCGGCACTGCATGCGGCGTATCAATCAGAGTCAGTCTCAGCTGTTTATTCTCAATCGATTTTTCTCGCGCCAGATCTTCCTGAGAAAATATTTCTATTCCGCTTTCCGGCTGACCCGATTTTGCGTAACTGAATAACACCGAGTGTTTGCTTTTTGTGTAACCTAAATAAGCAGCTTCATTCAGCCAGTTACCGCTTAAATCTATCAAGTGAAGAAAATCAAAGTGACTTTCATTTTTTAATGCAGATAATTCATTATTAAGTGTACGGGAGTCCTTTAGATTTAAGCTATTTCTGAAAACATAAGACTCAGCGAGTTTTTCAAGTTGCGACAGATAATTTTTTTGTTGCTGATAAAACGCATCATGAGTAACAGAAAGATCCGTACTGACTTTCATAAAAAGCTGCTGATAACTAAAACTTTGACTCCAGTATGCCGCCATAACAAGAATAACCGGCATAACAATAAATACCGGCAATAAGACCAGTATCAGAAGTTTATATCGCAGATTTTTATTAATTCTGGCGCGGGTTTTTTTAAAAATCATTTGATACTAAAACAATGCTGTTAAAGCGGCTGTTTTGTGTACTGAAATTGTGGGCATAATAGCTTCACGTCCAGCTCTGAAATTTTCGCTCAAGTGTTTTTCGTGAAACTCCAAGACGACGGGCAGCTTCTGATTTATTACCGGCAGCTGATTCCAGAACTCTCATCATATGATGTTTTTCAACATCCTGAATCGTCCAGCTATCCGGGTAGTCGAATTTATCCGCCTCAGCTGCCGCAGAAGTATTTACCGAACTTCTTTGAATGCAGTCAATAGGTGTTTTCCCCAGCAACAATGAGCGCTCAATAATGTTTTTAAATTCGCGGATATTACCCGGCCAGTGATATGACTGTAAAGCGATAAGGTCCTGATGATTAAATGGAATAGACTGCACACCGAGTTGTGCCGAGAGCGTTGCTGAGAAATAACTGGCTAATAAGGGGATATCTTCTTTGCGTTCAGCCAGTGACGGCATCTTAACGGATATAACATTTAAGCGATAAAACAAGTCTTCACGAAAGTTACCTTTTTCAACTTCAGCTGACAGGTCTCTGTTGGTTGCAGCAACAATTCTGGTATCTACCGCGACCTCTCGTTCAGAGCCCACAGGCCGGATAACACGTTCTTCCAGCACACGTAATAACTTGGTCTGCATAGCCAGTGGCATCTCACCTATTTCGTCCAGAAACAGTGTACCGGCATTGGCATAGGTAAATAACCCCTGTCGTGACTGATGGGCCCCTGTAAAAGCACCTTTAACATGACCGAACAATTCACTTTCAAGCAAGTCAGGAGAAATAGAGCCGCAGTTAATCGGTACAAAAGCACCTCGTCTGCCGCTGTACTCATGCATTGCTTTGGCGGCCAGCTCTTTACCGGTACCGGACTCGCCTTCTATTAGTAAGGTCGATGGTGATGGTGCTACCCTCTTAATAACACTACAGACTTCCTTGATGGCATCACTGCTGCCTACCATGCCATCCATTTCATAGAACTGGTCGACCTGACGCTGTAAAATAAAATTTTGCCGGGTGAGCTGCTGCTTTTCTAGGCAGTTTCTGACCGCTGATAGCATTTGCTCGACACGAAACGGTTTTAAAATAAAATCAGCCGCACCGGTACGTAAAGCCTGAATAGCCGTATTCATATCAGCAAAAGCCGTCATAAAAATCACATCGGTTTGCACGCCATTAGCACGCAAGTCCTGTATCCACTCCATGCCGGAGCGTCCGGGCAGCCGAATATCCATTATCATTAAGTCAAAGTGACAACGTTTTCTTAATGCGTCAGCCTCATCAATGCTTTCAGCTACTTCAATAAGACCACATTCTTTTTTCAGACTTTTTTCCAGAAAATTACGCATCCCCGGTTCGTCATCAACAATTAAAATGGACGAACCAGAGTAAGTTTTTGTAGCAGCAAGAGCATCAAAATCGTTAACCACTTCTTCATTTGAAGTCATACCAGCCATCAATATCCCCTTTAACAAATGTTAATTTTAAAGTCAGAAAAATTGTAACAAATTATTACAATCAAGAAAGTTATATAGATCTTTCACAGAAAAAAAACCTAAAGAGCCACCACATTTACCGGATAACTGGATCAATATGACCCACTGTATAAGTATCTGGGACATATTGTCTAATATTTTTTTGCCGCTATTTTTTCTGTTTACTGATAAAACTGCCAAAAGCTAGCTGCAGGGCAAGCATCAGTGTCACTAAAAGCCATGGCATAAGTTTTGCAGTAATACATTTTTAATCTCTTTCAAGACAAAGTATTAATGAATAATAAACTGACTCTATCCAATATAAAACATTTTTTATTACTTTTACTATTAATTAGTAGTTCAGCAAATTCTGATACACTTCGGCTCGCAACCACCACCAGTACAGAAAATTCAGGACTATTAAAAGTACTATTACCTGAATTTGAGAAAGCCAGCAGCTACAAAGTACATGTGATCGCTGTAGGCACTGGCAAGGCCTTACATATGGGGCAAGCAGGTGATGCGGATGTCATACTGGTACACTCGCGCAAAGCAGAAGAAAAATTCATTGCAGACATGCATGGTGTTAATCACCGCAGTGTCATGTATAACGATTTTGTTATCGTTGGCCCGGAGAATGACCCGGCCAATATCTCGGCTACTACAAATGCCGTGCAAGCACTTAACAATATCGCCCGTGCAAAAGTGATGTTTATTTCCCGGGGTGATAATTCTGGCACGCATAAAAAAGAACTATTACTCTGGCAATCGGCCAGCACTAAACCTGATGTTAACTGGTATCGAGAAGCAGGACAGGGAATGGGCAAAGTATTGCAAATGGCGGATGAATTATCCGCTTACACTTTAACCGACAGAGGCACATGGCTGTCGGTCGCACAAAAATCATCTTTAAAAGTTTTATTTGAAGGCGATAAGCGTCTGTTTAACCCTTATGGTGTGATTGCTGTTAATCCTGATAAATATCACGATATTAATTACCTCGGTGCCATGTCATTTATTGCCTGGCTAACCTCTCCTAAAGCTCAGCAAATGATTGCAAACTACCGCATTAATAACAAAGTACTGTTTACGCCGATGGCGGTATTGAGCATACAGTAATGGAAAGTATCTCCGGCGCCTCTGTTCATGCTTTGCAACTGCTGTTTTCAGGCAATGCGGAGCTGTGGAATATCATTGCGCTCTCCTTCAGTGTTTCACTAAAGGCCATTTTAATTGCAGCGCCGGTCGCGATAGTGCTGGCCTTTTTGATGGCTTATCAGCGTTTTCCCGGACGCCGCCTGTTGATTTATTTATTTAATACATTACTTTCTGTACCGGCTGTTGTGATTGGCTTAACACTGTATCTGTTATTTTCTCGCAGCGGTCCTATGGGTGACCTGAAGTTGCTTTTCACACAGGATGCCATGATCATTGGACAGATTATTCTCTGCATGCCATTAATACTGATCATGAGTCACGCAACCTTTCAGGCATCAGACCGCCGCATCTGGGAGACAGCCCGCACCTTAGGTGCCAGCAGAATACAAGCCATGCTGACGGTGATGTATGATATTCGCTTTGGCCTGATGGCTGCGCTGATAGCCGGTTTTGGTCGCATCGTCGCCGAAGTAGGCTGTTCTATGATGATAGGTGGCAACATTCTTCACCACACCAGAAATATTCCGACTGCCATTGCACTGGAAACCAGTAAAGGTGAGTTTTCTCAGGGCATTGCACTGGGCATTGTTTTACTGATCATGGCAATGACTCTCAACGTATCCCTTAGTCTGTTACAAGGTAAAGGAGAAATGATTTGAAGCCCTACTCCATCACTTTCCGCCATCTGCAAAAACATTTCAATAAGCGCACACTGTTTACCATTCCAGAGCTGACGATTGAATCCGGCAAATGTGTGTTGCTAAGCGGGATCAATGGCAGCGGTAAATCCACTTTGCTTAAAACCATTGCAGGACTTGAAAAACCCTGTCATGCCGATATCATTCACAACGGCAAAAGCATCGACTGGCGCTCTGCGTACAAACAAATTCATAAAGAAATTATTTATCTGCACCAGAACCCGCTTATGTTCGATGCCAGTGTCGCCGATAATATTACGTATGGCATGCGTAAACAGGGATTTAGTACTGAAACCATTTGCAGTAAACTCGACAATGCACTGCAATGGGCTGAGCTTGAAGCACTTAAAAACAACAATGCCCGTCATTTATCAGGCGGTGAAAAACAACGTGTCGCACTGGCCCGTGCCTATGTACTCTCACCCAAAATATTACTGCTGGACGAAGCTTTTTCCAATATGGACATTGAAGGCCGCAAACGCACCTTCGATCTGATCTGTAAGCTGAAGGATGAAGGCATCGGCATTATCCTTACCAGCCATGAGGCGACACAAATCATCTCTTTAACGAAGCATCATATCAGGCTGGAAAACGGTCAGCTGCTTGAGATCAATCATAAAGGTAATGTGGTTTCAAATGTGGCAAAATCTGGTAACTTATCTTTAGTACAGGAAACCGCATAACTATTTATGACTATTCATATTGCAACACAGAAAATAACCGGCGTTATACTTGCCGGTGGCCGTGCCAGGCGCATGGACGGTCAGGATAAAGGTTTAATACGAGTCAATAACCAGCCCATGATCCGGCTTATTATTGATCAGCTGACGCCACAGGTAGCGAACATTCTGATCAATGCTAACCGCAACCTTGAAGAATATAAAAGCTTTAATTACCCGGTCATCAGTGATCAGGACGCCAGTGACTTTAACGGCCCGCTGGCAGGCATGCTAAGCGCTATGCGAGCCTGTGATTGTGACTATATTTTATCGGTGCCCTGTGACGGGCCTTTTTTACCCGCCGATTTAAGCACACGTTTGTATCGCGAATTATCAGCACATGATGCAGATATTTGTGTGGTACACGACGGTGAAAGAATGCAGCCGGTGTTTGCACTGATAAAAACTGAACTGGCGGATAGCCTGCAACAGTTTCTTGATAACGGTGACAGAAAAATTGATCTCTGGTATCAGCAGCATAAAACCGTTCTGGCTGATTTTTCTGATGATAAAAATATTTCTCTGAACATCAATACACCCGAAGAACTAATAAAACTGGAACAACAGCTCAGTGAGACACCGGCATGTTAGAAAACGCAAAGATTCCATTACTGGGCTTTGCCGCATTCAGCGGCACCGGTAAAACAACATTACTCAGCAAAGTTTTACCGGTATTAAAATCACACGGCATACGGGTTGGTGTTTTAAAACACGCTCACCATAACTTCGACATAGATCACCCGGGCAAAGACAGCCATACCTTGCGTCATGCCGGAGCCTCTCAAATGCTGATTGCGTCCAGCAAACGCTGGGCTTTGATGACGGAAACACCGGAAAAAAATGATGCCCCCGACCTCAATGAAATGCTGTCACAGCTTGATCAGAGCAAACTGGATATGATTCTTGTGGAGGGTTTTAAAGGTGATTCATTCCCTAAAATTGAACTGCACAGACAGTCCTTGGGCAAACCATTGCTGCACTGTGATGACAAAGATATCATTGCCATTGCAACCGATGATGCCATTGCAACCGACAGCCCTATTCCACAACTGGATATTAATGATGAAATGAAAATAATCGATTTTATTCTCGGTTATCTAAACATTAGCCTGCAAACTGAAAAACCATCAATCAAAGCATAAAAAATTATGACAAATACCGACTGCTTTAGCGCGACCACCCCGCCCACTATGTCTTTTGATCAGGCACATGCGTTTATCTCAGAACAGATACAAGTCATCTCCTGTGTTAATAAAGTAGCCATCCGTTCGGCACTGGGTTTATATATTGCTGAAGATGTTCACTCGACAATTAATGTGCCGTCCCATATCAATTCAGCAATGGATGGTTATGCCATCAATGCTAAGGATATTCCAGTTAATGCAGAAGCAAGGCTAGACGTGGCTGGCACCTCATTTGCCGGCAAGCCGTTAACATTAAATATCATGCCTGGCCAGTGTGCTCGTATTATGACCGGCGGCGTGATGCCAGCTGGCACGGATACCGTGATCATGCAAGAAGATGTGCAGCGCAGCGGTGACACAGTTATTATTCAGCCGGGGCACCAGCCAGGGCAGAATGTCCGGCTCGCGGGAGAAGATCTTGCGATCGGTGAAATCGCCTTAAAGAAAGGTCAGAAAGTAATGCCGGCTGAACTGGGCATTCTGGCTTCACTCGGTCTTTCTGAAGTTAAAGTTTATCGCCGCTTACGCGTTGCTTTTTTCTCAACCGGTGATGAATTGCGTTCCATTGGTGATACCCTCGGTGACGGCGATATTTATGACAGCAACCGCTACAGTCTCTATGGCATGTTAACGCGGCTGGGTTTTGATGTGCTTGATATGGGCGTTGTTGCTGACTGTAAAGAAGATATAGAACGTGCCTTTAGTGATGCGGCTGATAACGCTGACATCATCATCACCAGTGGCGGCGTTTCGGTAGGAGACGCGGACTTTGTCAAAGAAACGCTCAACACCATGGGTGAAGTTAAGTTCTGGAAAGTAGCCATGAAACCCGGCCGGCCACTGGCTTTTGGTAAAGTTAAAAATGCCTTCTTTTTTGGCCTGCCCGGTAACCCGGTAGCGGTGATGGTGACTTTTTATCAGTTTGTTCAAAAGGCCTTGTTAACCATTGCCGGCGCACAAACTAAACCTCGGCTGCAGTTACAGCTGCCCTGCACCAGCGCTTTTTTAAGAAAAACACCCGGTCGAACGGAATTTATTCGTGGCCAGATAACAACAGATGATACTGGCAGAATGAGCGTCGCCAGCACCGGCAAACAGGGTTCGGGAATTCTGCACTCAATGAGCGCAGCCAATTGCTTTATCGTACTAAAGCATGATGATGGTATTGTTAATGTCGGGGATATGGTTCATGTAGAACCCTTTGATGGATTTATTTAAGTAAATAAACAGTTTTAGAAAATCTGCTGACACTGCTATTAATATTAAATTTTAAGACACAACACAGATGATACTTTGAAAATACTAAGCCTGCTTTGCCCAAAACAATCCCGTTCATTTAAAGCCCAGCGCTGGGTCAGCGTATTATTGCGCAGCTTACACCTGATCGGCATCGCCGGTGTGGGCGGTGCTTATTTATTTGCCCTAACAAAAGAGCAATGGATGCCCTTTATGCTGCTAACTGTTGCAACAGGAATCGCCATGATTATTTTAGAAACCTGGCATAATGGCATCTGGCTGATAGAGCTGCGCGGACTATCTATAGTGCTAAAACTCATGCTGCTTTCATTGAGTTTTGTTATTGGCTTGCAACCGGTTATTCTGATTTGCGTCATCCTCATCTCCGGCATCATGTCACATGCACCGGCAAAAGCCCGGTATTATAATTTTTTAAAGAAAACATCATAAAAAAAGCCGGCCAATAAATGAATACTGGCCGGCTTTTAATCTAAACTAATAATAAATAATCAGATGTTATTAATCACTGCATTTAGTGTCGCGCTTGGACGCATAATTTGAGCAGCCTTTTCTTTATCCGGGTTGTAGTAACCGCCTAAGTCGGTGGCTTTTCCCTGCACGCTGTTTAACTCTTCAACGATTTTCGCCTCGTTGGCCGCAAGCTTCTCGGCAACAGGTGTGAACAATGCTTTCATATCAGCATCGTCATTTTGCTCCGCCAGTGCCTGCGCCCAGTACATGGCCAGATAAAAATGACTGCCACGGGTATCCAGTTCTCCGGTTTTACGCGACGGTGACTTATCATTATTAAGAAACATACTGTTTGCTTTATCCAGCGTGTCTGCCAGTACTTTTGCCTTGGCACCGCCCGTTTTGATGGCTAAATCTTCTATCGACACAGCAAGCGCCAGGAACTCGCCCAGCGAGTCCCAGCGCAGGTGGTTTTCTTCAACCACTTGCTGTACATGCTTTGGTGCAGAACCACCGGCACCGGTTTCAAACAACCCACCGCCTGCCAGTAGCGGCACGATGGATAACATTTTTGCACTGGTACCCAGCTCAAGAATCGGGAACAGATCCGTCAGGTAATCCCGCAGTACATTACCGGTGACAGAGATCGTATCTTTGCCTGCTTTTACTCGCTCAAGTGTATATTGCGTCGCAGCAACCGGCGGCATGATGCTGATCTCCAGTCCGCTGGTATCATGCTCCTTGATATAGTTCTCAACTTTAGCAATCAGCTGAGCATCGTGAGCGCGCTCTTCATCCAGCCAGAAAATAGCAGGCTGATCTGTCATACGGGCACGGTTGACCGCCAGTTTGACCCAGTCCTGAATCGGCAGGTCTCGTGTCTGACACATACGCCAGATATCACCTTTCTCGACAGTATGCTCTAACAAAACCGTACCACTCGCGTCACTAACACGTACACTGCCATTGGCTGCTATTTCAAATGTTTTATCATGTGAGCCGTACTCTTCCGCTTTTTGCGCCATCAACCCAACGTTACTGACGTTACCCATAGTGGTCACATCAAACGCGCCGTGCTGTTTACAAAAATCAATGGTTGCCTGATAGACACCGGCATAGTTTCTATCCGGAATCATGGCAATGGTATCGTGTAATTTGCCATCCGGGCCCCACATTTTACCTGATGAGCGAATCGCAGCCGGCATTGAGGCATCGACAATCACATCACTGGGCACGTGCAGGTTGGTAATCCCCTTATCCGAGTTCACCATTGCCAGTTCAGGACGCGACTGATAAACCGCCTGAATATCAGCCTCGATCTCAGCACGCTCAGCCCCAGGTAATGCAGCAATCTTGGCATAGACATCGCCCAGACCATTGCGGGTGTCCACACCCAGCTTGTCGAATGTTGCACCATGTTTTGCAAACACGTCTTTGTAATACACACTCACGGCATGACCAAAAATAATCGGGTCGGAAACTTTCATCATGGTGGCTTTCAGATGCAAAGACAGTAACACGCCCTCATCTTTGGCATCCTGGGTCGCTTGTTCAAAGAAAGCCCGTAATTTATTGCAGCTCATAACCGAGGCATCAATCACTTCAGCCTCGAGTACAGCGGTCTTTTCTTTTAAGACCTGAATCTCACCCGCATCAGTATGCAGTTCAATTTTCAGCTCACCCGCTGTTTTAATCACAGCCGATTTTTCACTGCCATAGAAATCTCCCTCTTCCATAGAGGCCACATGAGTCAGTGAATCGGCCGACCAGACCCCCATTGAGTGCGGGTGTTTCTTGGCATATTCCTTAACCGGACCCGCCACACGGCGATCAGAATTACCTTCACGCAATACAGGATTTACCGCACTGCCGAGTACTTTCGCGTAACGTAATTTAATCTCTTCTTCGGCTTCAGTGGAGGCATCTTCAGGAAAATCCGGGATGTCATAACCCAGATTCTGCAGTTCTTTAATCGCTTCAAGCAGCTGTGGAATGGAAGCGCTGATATTAGGTAATTTGATGATATTCGCATCAGGGGTTTTTGCCAGCTCACCCAGCTCTGTCAAGGCATCGTCTATTTTTTGATCGGCCGTGAGATTATCAGGGAAATTAGCAATAATGCGGCCGGCAAGTGAAATATCGCGTGTTTCCACGTCAATATCAGCTGCTTTAGTAAAAGCCTGAACAATCGGTAAAAAAGAATACGTCGCTAAAGCAGGTGCTTCATCCGTTAAAGTATAGATAATCTTGGAAGTTGTCATTATTAGTATCTCTGAAGGTGTCTACGCGGAACCTATCCGCAAGAATAGGACTATTATATTTCAGATTGAGACAGGGTTCACGCTCTAAGGCACAAACCCCTGCAAAATTGGGTAATGACTAACCGTGAGAGTTATGGCCGAAGCAGTGAAGTCACATCCCCCTGCTCCATCATGCCTGTCACTATACTGCTGATGACAGTCAATTTTACCAGAGCCCGCCTATCATAAACTGAGTTGAAGAATGCACTTCATTATTAATTGTCCGGTTGACAAAATTCAGTGAGAAGACCAGTCTCGATTCACTCGACACAGGCAAACTATAACCTGCACCGACCAGCACAGCTGTACCTGTGCCATTTTCAACACCAAAAGTGTTATTAAACAGCGTGTAAACCGAGCGCGCTGAACCAAGGTCAGCACGCACAAATAAACCATCTCCTACCGAAGCAGTCAGGTATTTAATCGCACTAATACCAACATGTGAGGCACTATGCGTTACGATATTCGCACCGTAATAATTAGATACAGAGTCTGATGAACTATTTGACACTACACCAACAAGAGTTGACGAATCATACACAGGCCAGTACAAGCCTATTTCAGCTGCTAACGAAAGCCGGCTTGTTGCATAGGTATTTTCAGAAGAAACAATGACATTTTCAACCGAAGCCGGGTTGGTATTGTTAGCAGGCCCAAGATTAAATGTCATGTACCAGTCTTCTGGTTCAGCAGAAGTGCTGGTTGAAAAGAGTGAGATTAATACTGAAGCCAGAATAATTTTAAACATATTATACCTATCTGAAATGCCATTAATTTTTTTGAAGATACTACCACAAACATCCTTTCATTTTTTACTTTCTGGCTAAGGCCTGCAAATGAAAATGGATCACAGGATAAGCAAATAGAAGGGAGAGTACTTTAGATTTCAGAAAATATTCATAACCCGGCTTTACACTAAACCAGACTCCAGTCAATTTTATCCAGACGCTTTGCGGCAATATAAAATATGGCCATGCCTGCACTCACTGTTTCTTCCATATCCGGATTACTGATGATGCTTGTATCTTTTATCGCCAGTACAGTGGCTTTATGCTGTTTCTTGAAAGCGATAAACAGGTCTTCAAAAAGCCATACTTTGTCAAGATTGTATGGCACATCTATTCTGAACAATGTCGCACCGTTCAGGTTTGAGATCAGGTGCTGAAACACATTACTGGATTCCGGGTCCTGTAATTCCTGCGCCATTAAGTAGACATTAACCGGCAGGATAACCTGATTAAGATAACTTTCTTTTGCCGGCAAGTTATATATTTTATTAACATGGTCTTCATCAAGCAGGTAACAGACTAAATGTGCTGTCTGGTTAATTTCACGGAATGCGTAGGCAGTAAAGAAAGTCTGGTTATCATCAGAACCATAGATGATTATTTTTGCCGCATGTTCGGCAGCAGACCGGTTCATTACATCTTTTGATGCCAGTTCACCACGTATATATTCAACAGTAGTACCATATAAAGGATTGCTTTCTTGCTCACTTGAGCAGAGCACAATACATTCCGCCCTGTCATTTGATAAAATTTCCTCAACAATTTTTTCAGTGCTCCCTTTACGGTAGCCCATTATGATGGTGTGTCCTTGAAGTTTCATTACAGCCAAGCCTTTTGAACGTTTATTAACAATTTTTAGTACCAGTTCTGTTATTTTAGCGATAACCAAAGTAAGTGCACCGATCCCCAGCAACATAATACAGACAGCCGCAAAGCGACCGGACATTGTTGCCGGAGCATAGTCGCCATAGCCTACGGTAGTTGCTGTGACGAAAAACCACCAGCTATAGTTATTGACTATTTCGGTTTCAGCTGAGAACACCATCAGCGCGTAGCCGGCAAAATAAATCCCCAGCATCATGTACAGCACAACCGCCCATGCACGGGAGTACAGTGCGTATAACGATAGATTAATAAGCCGGCGCAAATGAAATATCATTTAATCAAGCTGCCAGCTGTAGTCAGTGTATTGTGTTAATAAACAAGGTTGCATGACTGTATTAATGCAGTGACTCGCTGAATCCAGCTCACCCTTACCGAACGCAAAAGAGGCCATCATTAACTCGGGAGTGATGAAATCAGTTTCAACTGAAAAGCGGCTGAGTGATGCCAGTTCTGCTTTGATGTTTGCTGCAGTATCAGCAGTAGTCCATGCAAGAAAAAATCCCCAGTCGCCGAATGACGGAATATTTTGACGATATGGCAGCACCGAATAACCGGCAGCCATGAGAGTATTACCGATGGTTAAAAAGGCCTCTTTGGCATGATAAGGTGATGTTGACTGTACAGCAATAAAAGCATTGACTGATAAATGACGTTTGAGTTTACGATAAAACTGCTTGCTGTAAAGTTTACTTAATTCAACCGAAGACGGATCCGGAAAATCAATAATAACAGCATCCCACTGCTGACGGTGAAGCTGATTAATAAACTGGTCGGCATCAAGAGTGTAGACGTTAACGGATGCGACCCACTCCGCTTTCAGCTGGCCTTTCTCATCGACTTCGTTAGTACTTAAATACACACCCTTGACGTTTACTGCTTCGATGCCAGCCGGCTGCTGAACAATAATACGAGCATCATGAAAAGCATCTTTATTAAGCTTTCTCATATATTTGTTATGCGTTGCCAGCTTAACCATTTCCGGATCGAGATCCACCAGCGTAATACTATCCACTTTTTTATACTTCAGCACTTCTCTTAGTGCCAGGCCGTCACCACCGCCAAGTATCAGAACATTTTTAGCATCTGAAGCCAGCGACATCGCCGGATGAACAAGAAAATCGTGATAACGTTCTTCATCCAGTGAAGAAAATTGTGTGTTACCGTTAATATATAAACGCACATCACCACTGCTTTTGTTTTCTGTTATGACCAGATGCTGATATTTAGAGGTTTCTTTATGTACGATTGGGTCATCATAAAACCGTTGCTCTAATAAATTACTGATATCACGATTTTGCATATACCCAATGGTCAATATACAGGCAGTCAGCGTCACAACAACAATGGGTATGAAACGCTGCTTAATGACTTTGGTGTGAATGAAATACAATACGGTTATTAGTGCAACGGCAAAGTTAAAGCCTGCCACAATAAAGCTGATTTCAGTCAGTGGGTAATGTTTTAGTAAAAATTTTACCCAGATAATGGCACCGATAAATGCACCGATATAATCCATGGCGTAAACAATCGCAAGATTAGCTTTAAGTTGTATTTTATTTTGTTCGATTATTCTCATCACCAGCGGTATTTCGAAGCCGATTAGAAAACCAACCAGTAATACAAAAAAGTAATGAACCAGTTGAAAGCTGTTATCTAGATAGGCATAAGCACCGTAGATAGCTAACGGTGCAAAACCGCCAATAATGGCCATGACGACTTCAAGCGCCATGAATTTATAAATCAGGTTGTCGTCCGACATCCTGCTTTGAACAAGGCCGGACACACCCATCATTAACATCATGGCAGCAATCACAAGAGAGAACTGCTCTATTGAATTACCGAGGATATAGGTGGTTATGGTCGCCAGAACATATTCATTAACCAGTCCGCTCGCACCCGTTGAAAACATACAAAAGGCCAGTAATACCGGTAAAAAGCGTGGCGTATTCATTTACTGTAATTTAATTACTTAATCACACAAAGCCTTAAAGAATTGCCATCCCGAGGATAAGGGCCATACCAATTTTCGCCAGCGTCAGCTGCACGGCAGCGACCCGCTGATCTTTAACAATGATATCACTGACTTTGGTTGAGGTAATAATAACAAGATCGATTAAAATCTCGAAAACATACAACATAATCATACCGGCTAACGCTGCAACAATGAACTCAACCGCCGCATCAGCCGGTGTCAATGTTATGCCATTACCGACAATAGCACTTTGCAGAATTAATCCATAGGCAATTATCTTTCCTGACAAATAAATACCTGCAGACAAATTACTTTGCTGCACACAGGCAACCGGATTGATTTTCTTAGCCAGTACTTTTTCATACAAAAGTACTAGTAAAATCATTGTCAGCTGACCGGCAATAAAATAAACAACAGATGAAACAATACCGCCATCATCACCTTTAATACTGGCGTAAGCGAGTAAACCGGTCATGACAGAGGTACCAAATTCAACCATGCCGATTGCAACATTGCCGTTTTTTAGTTCAACAGTATTGTTAACTTTCGGCAGCAAGGCTTTATCGGTAACAAACAAAGAGACCAGCATGAACGCCATAGCAACAAAGCCATATATGACGGTATTAGTAAGATCCTGCAGAATATCCGGACTGCTGCTTCCGGACATGACGCCGATCATTGCAATGGCAAGACCCAGTTGTGCACCGGAACGTCGCAGGCCAACAGCCATATTACCGTCAGCAATCTGATCATCCGCAGAGTAATGTTTTGATGATTTAATATTTAAAATATACTTCATGACTGTTGCCAGTGCGAGATACACCAGAGCATACATAACGTAGTACATGTAGTTCTCAATATTCATAAATATTCCAACCTTATAATTTGGTAATAATTACAACTGTTCGCTAACAGTTGAAAGTTATTTGTTATTTTCCGCCACCTGCTGGGCCGCGACTTCTTGATGATTCACCGGCACCCCGTATTGAAGACTGTGCACGGGAAGATCGTTGTGACTTACCCGATCGTGCTGCCTGAATATCGGCCGGATTACGGCGTGCAAAATCACTGTCTCTGTAGCGACCGTTGTCGTATGTACTGGAGCCCCAGGTTCCGTACTCATTAGCACGGCCATAATAAGGACTGCCACGGCGATGACTACGATAGCTATTATAATCATCATAGTAATAACGCGGCCGCCCCGTTAGCGCATTGAAGAAACTGTACATGCCGTAATAATGCCAGAAAGACCGGCCATTCTCATTTCGCCACTCACCATACTGATTACTACCTGTGGCCAGACCATTCGTCATTAGCGGTTTTGCTATTGTTGCCATACCAACCGGCTGAGCATCTTTTAATGCATCCTCTTCATAGTAACCGTAAGGTTTGGTCAGTATTGCCATACCAAGATTATCAAACTGAGACCAGAAATCATCTTCTTTAACTGCAATCCATTCTCCTTCAGTCATCTGTTCATTAACAACTTCAACATAACGGTGAAAGGTATTGGTATATATTTTTTCAATCCAGTACTCTGCATAATCATCACCGCGTGGCCAGTTCCATTTTTTATCGATGCGCAGTGCATCCCAAACCGCTTTCGGAACATTCAGTTTGAAATTCTGTCGTCCCCAGCTCGACGACAGATTTGCAATCGTGTCTGTTTGCAGGCTATCAAAATATTCAAAAAGTTTTTCATCAATCATTACAGCCGGGTAGTATCCGGTTGTACCGTCACCACAATATTCTCCTTCACACCAGCTTGCTCGGCCAATGACAACAAAGTATTCAATCCTTTGATCAGCAAGAATTTTAGTGTAACTTTTATACAGCTCATCGAATTTTTCGTTTATTTTATTTTGATAGTCGGTTGTATCAGCTAACGTTTTGGATAAAGCGACAGCTTCATCACCGAAGCTTGCATAATCAATATCCGCAGATAGTTTACTAAACTGATAATTTATCTGCTTTGATGAGGCACTGGCTTTTTCAAGCAAAGAATTTAAAACGTTAAGTTTTTCTGTAACATCATCTTTTTTATGAGCATAGTCAGAGCTGACATTATTTGCTCTTTTTGTCAGTTTTTTTGCCAGCGCAATCAGCTGGTCAAATTCACGCTGTGCTTTTTCATGTATCACGGAAGCTGTGTCCCGTACATTGATCAAAAAAGCGATTCGTTGCTCCGGATAGAGCGCTGCCTGACGGGATTTTTCCAGTTCAATTTCAAACAGCCTGAGCTGTATACGTGCAGCGGTGTCTTCGTTTGGATCATCACGATCCATGATGGGTATTATTTTTGACTGATACAGCGTATCAGCTGCAGCAAGAAATTCTTTAGATTTAGCAAAGTTTTCTTCCCAGCCTTCTTTTTCAAGGTAAGGTTTGAAAAACAGCCATTCTTGATGTGAGCCAAGCTGATCAAACTCTGTTTTCTTAGCCACAATAAAATCGTTATGCCTTACTAACTGATCAGGGATATTTTCTATTGACTGAACCACACCGTCAGACAAACCACTGCAAGCAGTAAGAAAAAAACTGGAAATTAACACATAAAACAAACCTGACAGGCTTCTATTAACGCGATTCAAACCATCCCCCTTTAAGAGCTTTTTATTAAAGCTAGCAGCACAAGCAAACGCCAGCAGCTTATTAATCCGCACTGACTTGCAATACATTAATAGATTTAGAATTTATTTCATGACTGATAAAGGCCTCGCGCTGAGGTCTTTCATCATCATCTTCATGCCAGGTTTCAATGGTCAGGAAAGTTTTCTCATCCTCAGACTCAAACTCATAGGCTCGCATCGGCACACCATCTTTAGATCCGTTAGCTTTTATAAAGCGCCCTGCCCATGTATCTTCTTCGCTGTAATAATAGGTAATACCGTTATATACAACCGCTCCTTCCTCTTCATCGGCAATATATTCAAGGTCATTTCGGGTTAGTGACTTCCCCTCAAACTTAATCTCACGCATTTTAACCAGTGAATCCGTCTGGCTAACTTCAAGCTCATCATCAAATTCCCATTCCACATAAATCGTCTCACCTGTTTCAAGCGAAAACAATTCCAGCTCGGTGATCCAGTAGTCTTTTTTACGTGGTTTGAAGTTATCCCACTTAACATCAAGATAAAGAAAAATATTATTCACTTTCCATGTCTGATCATTAAGCTCAAGATAGCCGCCCTTTTTAAGGGATTTGATATTATGTATGGACTGTTCAGAAGCTGGCAACGGGTTTAATCCTCTGATAGCAGCCAGTCGATGTGTTACATCAGTCATGCTTATTCACCTTTACCGATAACTTCGCCTTCAATGACTTTTTCACCGCTTTCTAATTTTGCCTGTTTCTCATAATCATCATTATCTTTTGCATCACGCAGTCCCTGAGCAACAGGGCTAAGCTCTGCCGTCATCTCAGCGAGTTTTGCGCTGGCTTCACGGGCTTTTATCGTGCTGTTTGCCATGGTTTCATTAGCTGTATTAACGGCCTGCATCAGCTGATCGAAACCTTCTTCCATCTTTTCAAGCGCGATAACCGGGTTGTTATACAGATCACCGATTTCAGATGCGGCTTTATTCACAGCTGCTGCATTTTGCGCCATCATATCGCCAAGTCCTTCCTGAAAACTTTGAACGGCCTGTTTGACTGTATCCTGTTTGGCAAGTGCCGCCTGAATGCGCAGTGCATTCGTCATCACCATCGGGCCAACTGTCAGTGCACTGTCAATTTGCTCACTTAGCAGTTCATTGGTTGCAACCGTCTGATCAATACTGATAAAAAACTGTACAGCGGCCTGCTCCATAGTTCGCAGATCACGAATACGTCGTGCCGCTTTATTTTTTACAGAAGCCAGCTTTTGCAGCTCCTGTGCATCAGTGGCATCCGTTTCTGATTCTAATTTTTCAACTTCTGTGATAAAAATTTCACCAATATATATTTCTGACTGAATTTCTTTTTGTGCCGCTTCAATTTCAGTGTATTGATTTTCAAGTTCAATACTCGTTTCCAGTAAGTCATCTTTACCTGCACGCAGACCGGATAAAATACCATTGACATGTTTTTGCATCGGCTCATATTTGTGGATAAAACGGGAAACGGCTTTTCGCTTTATTCCTTTTGGCATCCATGAGAACCACCATGCATTATTCAGTGAATGCGGGTTCAGATCATCCATTGCGCCGCGCAGTTCCAGTAGTTTTTCACCCGTCGGAGATTTTCCATCCAGACCTTTTAGCAGTGAATTGACGCTGTTTGACATCAGGTCATTTGCCGCAGCCATTTTCTTTTGCGAGCCGGCACCTATCACATCAATCGCACGCATTAATGCCGGGCCTGTTTTTTCCTTTACGGTATTAACCAGAGCCTGAGACTTTTCTTTCATTCCACCTATTGCTGATTCGTCTGCCCACTTAGGTGTTTTTGCTTGATCACTCATAATTACCTCTGATTATATTTTGAAGCGTTGTTTCAAGAATTTTGCTTTTGAATTAAATTCGCTGGTTTGACGTGCTGCCAGCATACTTTTGACCTCGGCCAGTTCGGATTTCATGCCAGATAAGCCCTCTTCTACGGCTATTATCGTGGCTTCATCATTTCTGGCCTCTTCAGCCAGCGCTATATAGGGCTTAATGGATTTTTCCGGTAAGTATTCACTCGCCATTCTGTTAATGACCCATGCAAGCTCTCCATCGGGGCCTGCCAGATTAACCTTAGGAAGCAGATCCAGTAACTGATCGATAATCTCTTCAAATGCATTTCGAACCTCAGCTGGCATAATGCACTTGCGTAGATGAATATTAATCATCAACAGTGACTCTGTTCCAAGCTCTGCCGCTGTTTTAGGTACAGCAGCCGCTGACTGATCTTTATCAGATGTCGCATGCTTTGATGATAAGTAGCCTGCAAGCAAATAAAAAAGCACAGCAATAATGACAGCAATGATCAGGCCGGGCAGAAAACCCAGGGACAGGGAAAGGACTAATGCCATTACAATAGCTATCAATACGGCTATCAGCAGGTTTTTATCGTTAGTTTTCATAATTTTTAGTTACTATCTCATTGGGTGAACGTAGCTCAAGCGACCTGATAACTCACTGGCTGAGCTTAAATATAAGCAGGCAAATATACCTACAATTGACAGTTATAACCAGCCAAAAGCACATCTTTCCAGTCTCATGTTGATACTAACACATTGAAATAACACGGGTATTTTTAACTTTCTGGAATAAGTATGCCGCCAGCATCAGAATAGTTCCCATACACATTAATGCAATGACCTTGTGGATATGACTAAAGTCATTCATATCATGTAACAGGACTTTTGCTGCCGTTAATGCATATAACGCTATAGACAGCCGCAGCACCCCCTTGTAGCCATCAATTAAGGTCAGGAACAATACGACCACTGCATGAACTAACATGGCGATTGAGGTACCAACCGACCATGGATCGAAAACAAGGTTGAGCATACCGCTATAGCCAATAAAAATCAGGCCGTGAAATAGCCACAGCTGGGTATTTCTTGGCATGGATTTTTTTTGCAGATAACTCAGCACCGCATGGCGCTGATGCGTGATATACCACAACCCCGCAAGGGCGATAAAATCAGCCGCAAATGACAGGTATGAGTCTTCTACTTTTATAAATACCAGCACCGGTATAGCAATAAGGCCCGACCACACCAGAAGATAAGCCAGGCTCATGGTGCTGCGCATGAGCACGCGAACTCTGCGCTGCTGTATCATATAGATGAAGAAGAATACGCTTATCAGTAATGACAGCGCAATCTGCCCGCTTAAAGCATAGCTAAATGCTGCCAGCGCAAAACCATAGAAATACGGACTGCTTAGTGCGATTTTCGTATACCTGGTTAAATTTCCACCTGCTCTGCTGATTGTCTTTTCGCTGTAATGAAAAAGCGTGAGTACGGTGACACCCGCTATCAGGGCTGCTAAACCGGGTAACTGCTGTGCGCCGGTAACAGCATTTAATGCCATTAAGACCGTGCTTAAAACCGCAACAAAAAACAATATGTTTAACTGTATTAAAAGCGCTTCAATCTTTAGTTTTTTATACATCAACCAGCTGACAGCAAAAGATAGCCAGATAAACACAGGGACATATTCTGTGTACAAACGGAATATTCGCGGCAGGAATAACAGCGGTATGAGCAAATAAACACCGATACGAACTTTTACAGCAAGATGATAAGCTGGCTGTTCTGAAGCGGAATATTCATATACCCACTGTAATGCCCAGGCACACAGTAACACTTCAGCCCATGCAATCTGGGTCGCTAAAGATTGCTCAGTAAAATGCAGGTTACCCACAGCCTGATAACTAAACCACGTCATGACAACAAACAACAAGAAGTGTGCCCATGCTAATTTTTCGGTTAGCGGCAAATCTTCTTTTAAACTGCGGTGCAATAAGAACAATAACGGAATTGCTGCAGCTGTAAACATCCACTCTTTAAATAAGATGGCAATTGTATATAAGAAAAAAGATGTTAAATACAAGGAAAGTGTTTCGCTTAGAATATATTGATGTGGCAGACGTGATTCGTTTTCACTTAACGACTCTGTTTTATTAACAACCCAGCTGCTAATTGATAATAAACTTCCGACAACAATAAAATCCAGCCAGAGAAAGCTGAACATTAAGGTCTCTTGATTAGCAATATGCCGAATACCAATCTGTAGCAAACTCAGAACCAACAATACAATCGGCACATAAAAAACCAGCTGATGTAACATGGCTGCCAGTTTTTCACCGCGCCCTTGCAGACCAGAGCGTTGATAATAAAAATGCAAGGCCCACGAAAAAAACAGCGTCTCTGCCATTAGGATCCATGTAGTCAGTGATTGTTGTGATATAAAAGTGGTATCAGTGCTCACCATACCCGCCAGAAAATTAACAACAAAACTTACAAATAAATAAAAACCGATAAGCTGAGCGAAACGTAAGCGGAATTTTGCTGCTCGATAGAAACACCAGAGCATTGGCAGTACCAGCAGAACCGACATCAGTGCAGGCAAAAATACAGCCAGTATAAATCCTGATGCAGCTGCTCCCCATAATGTATAAATTTCATTCTGTACAAACGCCGCTTTAAGCTCGATCGGCTCTGCACTGTCTTTAAAGCGTTCTATTAACCGGTAAGCGAGAAAACTCAAAAAACCAAAAGTAAGTAGCTTAGTCCAGTACCACGACACTGTGTTATCTGCAACGGCATAACCTTCAGTCATTATGTGCCACAAAAGCCCTAGCATCGCCAGCAGATAGATAGCGTAACCTTCCGCTCTGATTAATTTATGCTGATACTGAAAACCAATATAAGCCAGGATTAATCCTTCCATGGCCCATATAACACTGCTGACATCGACGGGTGCCAGTACAAAAACAGATGTAGCGACAAGCAGACCAGCCATAAGAAAGTAGACCGGCGCTAATGCCGTTTTTAAAAGCTTAAATTTTAATACAATGACAGCCAGTATCACTGCATGAATGAGTAAAATACTCGCAACAGTCATATCACCCGTTGACACTTGCAGCATGGCATATATGAAGTAAAAGACATTTGAAACCAGTAAGGTCACATCATAGCGGCTGAGCTGTGTTTTTATTTTTAGCCCCTGGAAAGACCAGTAGTAGACATACATATAAAAAAAACCGCTTAGCAGCGTTGCTATCACAAACGAACTAATGGCTTTACTGATACCGATGTATTCAATGACCGACAAACTCAGCACAAACATGATGTGCGATAAAGCAGGCCATTTTATTTTATGCGACAAATACAGATTGGCGCATGAAAGAACAAATAAATACAAAAGAAAAACCAGCCCTATCGCTTCCATATCGCCGATAATAAACGGCGTAAAAACACCGCCGACAAGCGTGACAAAAGCCACGACTCTGGTTTCATAAATGAGTGCAAGAACAAAAGAACTCAGTGTGACTGCCATTAACAATAAAAAACCACTGGACTCAGATATCATGCCGTAATAAGGCCCTATAAAATAGGCCGTCAGGTAATTAAAAATAACGCCTAATGCTATGATACTCGCTGCATATTCGCGAAAATCTGTCTGTTTACGGGCAAGTAAAGCGCCGGCAGCTATTATTCCTGCGCCAACAACAAAACCCGTTAGCGCCTTTAAAGTATCGCTAAAGACTGTATAAAATGAGTATTGCAGTAAATAACCAAAACCAACTGTCAGCGTCAGCAAACCTGCAACAGTCATTAAGAAAACAGGCGCTTTGCCCTGATCTTTATAATGAAGATAGAGTTTAATTAACTTATGAAACAGTGCCTGAAAAGGTGCGGTGAACAGGGACAAACGGCTTAGTATAAAATAAAAAATTGCTATAAAAAACTTACTAATAAATACATTTAACAAACCCGGCTCCGGGGTTTTGCTATTTACACTGTCATCACTGTCCGCCGCTGAAGCTGGCTCTGATTTAGTCTGCTCATTTTTCTCTGTAGATGTTGAAACTTTTATTGCCTCTGCTACAGGTGACTTATTCAGGTTTGTTGTTACAGATCTTTCATAGGCTACTGAATCTGATGACTGCTGAACAATTGCCGGGGATTGTTTTTCTGTATAAGACCCTGATATTGCAACATCAGCCGGAAGAGATGCCTTTTGTTCTGACTGAACTGATTCACGTAAGACCCCGAGTTCTGATTTAAGCGCAAGAATTCTGCTGTTAAATTCATCTCTGGTATTTTCAAGAACATGCTCAAGCTCATCAATTCTCTGTTGCAGAGACTTTGTAGCATCAGTCATTGATTATTCCTTTAAATCTATTTTTTATTATTCAATGTATTTTAAAATTTCTGATACGGCAATATAACATGGTTATATCACAGCGATAACAGTCATACCCGGTCATTGAGTAATGTTTATACCACAGAGTGGATTATCTGCGCACAGGATCATGTCTTTTTAAGACAGCTTAGCCTGTTTAACTTTCAATAATGCAAAAAAAACCTGTCACATGGACAGGTTTTTTCAGTCAGAAAACATCTTACTCAAAAGGATGCCGCAGTACGATTGTCTCATCACGTTCTGGTCCGGTTGAAACAATATCAACCGTTACACCAACAACCTCTGACAGTTTATCCAGATAATTTCTGGCTGCCTGCGGTAACTGATCCAGACTACGGGCACCAACAGTGACCTCACTCCAGCCTGGCATCGTTTCATAAACAGGTTTACATTGTTCAAAAGCATCGGCACCTACCGGCGGTAAATGCAGTGTTTTGCCTTTGTATTCATAACCGGTACAGATATTGATTGATTCAAGACCATCCAGTACATCCAGTTTGGTAATACATAAGCCTGTAATACTGTTAACCTGAGCCGCACGGCGCATTGCTACACCATCAAACCAGCCACAACGACGCTGCCGGCCTGTTGTTGCGCCAAACTCATGACCTTTCTCACCCAGATACTGACCCACATCATCAAACAATTCTGTCGGGAAGGGACCGGCACCAACGCGGGTAGTATAGGCTTTGGTAATACCTAAAATATAATCTAAATCTTTAGGGCCGATACCTGAACCGGTGCAGGCGCCACCGGCAGTGGTATTCGATGATGTAACGTACGGGTAGGTTCCCTGATCAATATCCAGTAAGGTACCCTGCGCACCTTCAAACATGATGCTCTTACCTTGCTTACGCAGGTCAAACAACAGGCCCGGAATATCGGCAATCATCGGGATCATCTTTTCGCCATAAGCCAGTGTTTCATCCAGTACTTGCTGATAGTCCACTGTATCGACCTTAAAGTATTCTTTTAATGAGAAGTTATGATATTCCATAACAACCTGCAATTTTTCAGCAAAGGATTTTTCATCCAGCAAGTCGCCAACTCGAATACCACGACGTGAAACTTTGTCTTCGTATGCCGGACCGATGCCCCGGCCTGTGGTACCGATGGCTTTATTACCACGGGCAATTTCACGCGCCTGATCAAGTGCCACATGGTAAGGCATGATCATTGGACAGGCTTCCGAAATCTTTAAGCGTTCCAGTGCCGGAATACCGCGATCTTCAAGCATTTTAACTTCTTCAAATAATGCGTCTGGTGATAACACCACGCCGTTACCGATCAGGCACATCACATTCTCACGCAAAATACCCGACGGAATTAAATGCAAAACGGTTTTCTCTTCACCGATTACCAGGGTGTGACCTGCATTATGACCACCCTGAAACCGGACTACAGCGGCTGCGCGATCAGTTAACAAATCAACTATTTTACCTTTACCCTCGTCGCCCCATTGGCTGCCAAGTACTACGACATTCTTCGCCATCTTAATTGGCCTCCACTACGTGCCATTTATCATCAGTTTTTTGAATAACTCTGTTACAGTTCATTGCTGCTGCACCAGACTGTTGTCCGGGCAACAGACGAATTACGCACTCGCCTGCCGCCCGTAAAGTTTCTATTAAAGCCTGTAGTTCAGCACCTGTATCTGAAGGAGCCAGAATGCCGTTGATCTGTTCGGCTTCAGCTTGCTTGCCAAGGTTTATTAAAGATTTTAAATCGGTACTGAAACCGGTTGCCGGCCGTGAACGACCAAAGATTTCCCCAATTTCATCATAACGTCCGCCACGCGCTACTTCCTGCCCCTGTCCCGGCACAAACGCTGTAAAGACAACGCCGGTATGGAAACGATAACCACGCAGTTCAGCCAGATCGAAATGTAAAATAATATTAGGGACTCTGGATTGAAGCAGACGTGTTACCTGCTTCAGATAATCGAGTGCTTGCAGCACATCATCGGTTGCCGCGCTTAATGCAGTCATCGCCTGATCGATGGTTTTTTCTCCACCGTTGAGGTCAGGTAATGCCAGCAGCATTTTTGCCACGTCATTATCCAGCTTTTCTGAAACAACAAACTCACTTATTTCTGGCAGTGCTTTTCTCTGCATCATATCAAACAGCTGAGCTTCCTGTTGCTGATTAAGCCCGGCCTGTTTGGCCAGTGAACGGTAAATACCCACATGCCCCAAATCAAGATAAACCTGATCAAGGCCCGCCATACTCAGAGTACGCAGCATCAATTCGATGACTTCAACATCACTATCAACACCGGCATGACCGTATAATTCAGCACCTACCTGAATCGGACTGCGAGTACCGGCAAAACCATCGGGGCGAGTGTGTAAGACGGTGCCGATATAGCACAATCGGGAGATTTCAGTTTTCAGATGATGGGCATCAATTCGCGCGACCTGAGGTGTCATATCAGCCCTTATACCCAATGACTTACCGGTCATTTGGTCAATCAGCTTAAACGTCTGAATATCTAAATCATAGCCAGTACCGGTAAGCAATGAGTCCAGATAATCAACAGTCGGTGGAATAACCAGCTGATAACCCCAGTTTGCATACACATCCAGAATCTGCCGGCGTAATGTTTCTAATTTAGCCGCTTCAGCTGGTAAGGCTTCTTCAATACCCTGAGGCAATAACCACGTTTCGTTTGTTTTCATTTAACTCTTGATTCTAAAATTGTGTTTCTTTAACGCAAAGCATACAGGATGACAACGCCTAACAACATACTACCCAAACCAACCCAGCGCAGAATATTATCCGGGAGCTGGCTAATTTGTTGCATGGTCTCGCGCCACATAGCCGGATTGAGAAACGGCATTATACCCTCAATCACCAGCAGCAGTGCTATTGCATGTAAAATTTCATTCATAAAGGTGGGCTTTCTTTGCTAATTATTGGCAATCGCCACTGCTAGCCTTGTCTGGCCCCGTGACAGATGAACATTCTGCACATAAAAAAGCCGGAAGATAATAAGCTTCCGGCTGTTGCTAGTTTGATAGTCTTTATTTATTCACCTTACCGTCTGAGTTTTTCAGATAGCGGAAGAACTCAGAGTCAGGTTGTATCAACATAACATCCGATTTTTCTCTGAAGGTTTCTTTATACGCTTCGAGACTACGGTAAAAACGATAGAACTCACGGTCTTTAGAGAAACTGGATGCATAGATATTGGCTGCTTTCGCATCACCATCACCACGCAGCTTTTCTGCATCACGATAAGCCTCTGCCAGAATAACCTTGCTCTGTTTATCAGCATCAGCTGTTACACGTTCTGCAGCTTCTCTGCCTTCTGAGCGAAATTCACGGGCATCACGTTCACGCTCTGTGCGCATGCGCTGATAGACCGATTCGCTGATTTTCTCAGGGTAATCGATACGCTTGATCCGTACATCGACAATCTCAACACCTAAGGACTCCGTCTTATCTCCCGCTAACTGAGTCATGATACCCATGATTTCAGCACGATCACCGGTGATCACTTCCTGAATAGTTCGTTTACCAAATTCATCACGAAGACCATTATTGACGATCTGATAAAGCAGCAAGCCTGCTCGTCTTTCATCACCACTGGTCGCCAGGAAGTATTTTTCAACATCCTGAATACGCCATTTGATAAATGAATCAACAATCAGATATTTTTTCTCTGCCGTTAAAAAACGCTCCGGACGCTGATCCATGGTTAAAATACGTGAATCAAACTTTCTCACGTTATTCACAAAAGGCACTTTCCAGTGCAGCCCTGGCTTGTAGTCTGAACGTTCAATCGAGCCAAACTTTAACAGTATTGCTTTTTCTCGCTCATCAACAAAAAAGGCCGATAAGGAGATCGCCGCAAGGACAGCAATGATAATAACAGGTATAAGCTTATTCATTATCTTGTCTCCCTTGAACGTGACGGTATTCTGTTTCGTAAATCATCTAAGCCTGTGCCTGAGTCTCTTGCATCATCTCCTGCACTTAATGAGTCCAGTACATTAGTAGATTGCTTAGAGGTCATGCCTGAGCCCTGTAAAATTTTATCCAGAGGCAAGAACATCATATTATTACCTTTTACATCAACCATGACTTTTGTTGAATTACTCAGCACATGCTCAACCATATCGATATATAAACGGTCACGGGTTACACCCGGAGCCTGCTTATATTCCTTTAATAAGGAGGTAAAACGACCGGCATTACCTTCTGCTCGGGCAATAACTTCCAGCTGATATGATTCTGACTCCGCTTTTAAACGAGCCGCAGCACCACGCGCTTTAGGTACCACTTCATTGCGGTATGCTTCTGCTTCATTCAGAAAGCGAACTTTATCTTCAAGCGCTTTATTCACATCATCAAAAGCCGCTTTAACGGCTTCCGGTGGTTTTGCCTGACGAATGTTAACTTCAGTAATGGTTAGACCCGTTTTATATTGATCCACAATTTCCTGGGTTAATTTTTGTACGTCCGCGGCGATAGTGGCTCGCCCTTCGGTAATAACAAAATCCATATTTCTGCGACCAATGCTTTCACGCAAGGCACTTTCTGTAGAATTTTTAAGGGTGACTTCAGGGTCGACCGTATTAAAAATATAATCTGTCGGGTTATCGACACGATACTGAATCGTACCTTCAATATCGACAATATTTGTATCCTGTGTCAGCATGGTTTCTTCAACACCAATAGAATAAACCTTTGCAACATTTACCTTGACGACATTCTGAATAGGACGAGGAAGATGCCAGTGTAGACCACTCTGAACAGTCTCTTTATAAGCGCCAAACTGCATGACGATGCCGCGCTCAGCCTGCTCGACTTTATAGATACCAGAAGCAGCCCATAAAGTGATAACTATCGCCGCAATAACGCCTATGCCCATACCGCCACCAGATGATGAGGATGAACCACTGCCTTTATTATTACCGCCAAAAATACCGCTTAGTTTTTTCTGGAAGTTACGAAACGCTTCATCAAGGTCTGGTGGCCCCTGATTATTTCCGCGATTACCCCCGTTATTACCCCAGGGATCTTTCTTGTCGTTATTATTACCAGGCTCATTCCAAGCCATATGCAAACTCCAATTGTTTCAATTTATTAATGTGACACAGTAAGTCTGTCATGAACCACGCATTTTATGGGCGTTGCACGACAGTCGCAAGGCTTTTATCGGTAAAAAGAAGATCGAGATCGAGACTTTCCCGGCTCACCAACTGATTTAAATCCCGTCTGGAAATTGATAAATTTATCAGGCTATTGCCCAGCTCATCATTTCGCTCTGATTTAATCGCCCCCAGCTTAAATAATAAAGCACGTAAGCGGCTCTGCGCCGGTGTAAGGCAGATTTCACCCTGTATAAGATCCTGCCTGAATCGCTCCAGCAATACCTCTTTCAACAGATCCAGTCCTCTGTTCTTTTCTGCTGACAGCCAGCTGCGTTTTACCTCACCCAGCTCGTCACGATCCACCCACGGATCAAGATCAAGCAAATCGATCTTGTTCATGACCTGTATCTGCGGTACTTCCTCAGCACCGATATCCGCTAACACCTGATTTACCTGTTCAATATTATGCAGCCTGTTGTCATCGGCTGCATCAATCACATGTAACAGTAAATCAGCCTCTTTGGTTTCCAGTAAGGTTGAGCGAAACGCATCCACTAAATCATGTGGCAAATGCCGTATGAAACCGACCGTGTCGGCCAGAATCACACTACTGGCATCATCCAGTTTGAGCTTTCGGAAGGTGGGATCGAGTGTTGCAAACAGCTGATCCTGCACATACACACCTGACTGAGTCAGTGCATTAAACAGCGTCGACTTACCCGCATTGGTATAACCTACCAGTGCAATCGTCGGTGTTTCGGCTTTTTTGCGTGACTGCCGGCCCTGTTGACGCTGGCTGCGAACTTTTTCCAGGCGGCGATTAATTTGTTTGATACGCTGAGCCAGTAATCGCCGGTCAGTTTCCAGCTGGGTCTCACCCGGCCCACGCAAACCAATACCACCTTTTTGCCGCTCAAGATGAGTCCAGCCACGTATCAGCCGGGTAGACAGGTGTTTTAACTGTGCCAGTTCAACTTGTAACTTACCTTCAAATGAACGCGCTCGCTGAGCAAAAATATCAAGAATCAGCCCTGTTCTATCCAGTACTCGGCATTTAAAAGTGGCTTCGAGGTTACGTTCTTGCGACGGACTGAGTGCATGATTAAATAACACCAGCTCAATACCATTGGCTTCGATAAATGCTTTAATCTCCTCGGCCTTACCGGATCCAACGAAGAGTTTGGCATTTGGCTTTTGACAAGACGAGGTGAATTCAGCAATAGACTCTGCGCCAGCAGATGCAGCCAGTTCACGGAACTCACCCAAATGTTCTCGCCGGGATTCATCATGAATATCGACGTGAATCAGGATTGCTCGTTCACCGCTACCGGGACGATCAAACAAATTAACTCCAGTATTTAGATACCACTAATTAGATAAATAAAAGACGCCAGATAATGCTGCCATTATCTGCCGCTAGTATACCTTAAGCACAAGAGGGACTGTGTTTGATTTTCAAGAAAACCAATCAGGCATTGTGACCATTTTCGTCAGCCGGAGCCAGTTTTACCGGTCTTGATGGCACAACGGTAGAAATAGCATGTTTGTATACCATCTGGCTTACTGTATTCTTTAATAACACGACAAACTGATCAAACGATTCAATCTGGCCCTGCAATTTAATGCCATTGACGAGATAAATCGCAACGGGAATACGTTCTTTGCGCAAAACGTTTAAAAATGGCTCTTGTAATGATTGCCCCTTAGGCATAACTAACTCCCTATTCTAATTAGTATTATTCAAGTTAAACAAAAAAAATCCCTTTAGCAACACAGTTCATTCGGTAATTATGTGGCCAGACTACGCTCAAACAAGTAGCAGGCACTACAATGATAGCGAATATTTTAAATTTTGCAGTAATTCTTCTTTTTTGAGTGTGTCCGGATCGTAAAAGTTTGCATTTTGTTCTTTTCTGAGCCAGGTAATCTGTCTTTTTGCCAGCTGGCGCGTTGCAAACACCCCCCGGTCGATCATTTCCGGGTAATCGTACTGCCCTTCCAGATACTCAAGTGCCTGACGGTAACCGACCGAGCGCATCGATGACAAATCAAGACTGACATCATTATACTTTTTTAAATCTTCAACTTCTTGCAAAAAACCCTGCTCCAGCATTTTTTTAAAGCGTGTCTCTATTCTCTGGTGCAACACGGATCTGTCTTGCGGAAACAGCACTATCTTTATTAACTGGTAATTGAGCTTTTCAGACTCCTGCTCTGCCCACAGTGCCGACATCGGACGACCTGTGATCTCATAAATCTCTAAGGCTCTTTGTATCCGTTGCGGATCGTTTTTATGTATTCGCTCTGCCGCTACCGGATCGACCTGCATTAGCCTGTCATGCATTGCATCCCGCCCCAGATTTAAGGCTTCTGCTTCAAGCTTTTTTCTCACCACCTGATCGGCCGAAGGTAGTGGTGACAGACCTTCCTGCAAAGCCTTGTAATACAGCATAGTCCCCCCCACCAGCAGCGGTATTTTGCCGCGCGATGTGATGTCGTTCATTAAAGCCAGACAGTCATGACGAAAATCAGCCGCAGAATACGTCTGCTGTGGCTCTCTTATGTCAATTAGATGATGCGGTGCAACAGCCAGTTCTTCTGCCGTGGGTTTGGCAGAGCCAATATTCATGCCGCGATAAACCAGAGTCGAATCCACGCTGATAATTTCACACGGCAAATGCTTTATCAGCTCGATCGCCAGACCGGTTTTACCGGTTGCTGTCGGACCCATGATGGCGATAGCAAAAGGCGCATCATTGCTCACTCCCGGCGCCACTGTAAATGATTCCTGAGCCGCCATCTTACTGACCTCTCAAAAATAATTTATCGATCTGGGAAACATTCATTTGCACCCAGGTTGGCCGCCCATGATTACACTGACCGCTACGCTCGGTTGTTTCCATGTCTCTTAATAGCGCATTCATTTCAGGCAAACTCAGCTGGCGGTTGGCCCGTACCGAGCCATGACAGGCCATGGTGCCAAGTACTTCATTCATCATATTTTTAATGCGCTCACTACGGCCATGCACACCATAGTCCGATAATACGTCGCGCACTAATGACTCAGCATTTGTTTTATTCAGCAGTAATGGAATCTGCCGTATACGCACTGACTGCGGACCACTGCGATCAACCTCCAGCCCAATCTCGGCAAAAAAAACCTGCTCTGCTTCCACCAGCTCTGCCTCTTTTTCACTGACATCAATATCTATTGGTACCAGTAAAGGCTGAGATGAGATACCGCCACTTTCATAAGAATGTTTTAAACGTTCATAAGTAATGCGTTCATGCGCTGCGTGCATATCAACAATCACCAGACCGTCGCGGTTCTCTGCCAAAATAAAAATACCGTGCAGCTGTGCTTTGGCAAAACCTAAGGGAGGGTATTCTGCATTCTCAGCACTGTTCAAACCGCCAATTTCTGCCTTCGCCTGTGAACTGGCTAATTGCGTATAAGCCGCTATTTGTTCTTCGACGGCCAGTGACATTGAGGACTGGCGAGGATTGTATGCCTGATTATTTTGGTAGCTTTGAGCAAAAGCCGGATTATTACCGCTGCTCGCTTGAGCAAACTCAGCCGGCGGACTCATGTTTGCATAGCTTTGCTGATAGTTTGCCTGAAAGCCTGTTTCATTGCCGGGGCTGGCCGGCTTTATTTTAGCAATGGCATCGTGTATCGCCCGGTATAAAAAGTCATGTACGGTTCTTGATTCACGAAAACGCACTTCACTTTTAGTCGGGTGCGCATTGACATCAACCAGTACAGGGTCAAGTTCAAAATACAATACATAAGCCGGGTGCCGGCCATGAAAGAGTACATCCTGATAGGCCTGGCGCACAGCATGCGTAATCACACGGTCTTTTACCATACGGCCATTAACATAAAAATACTGTAAGTCAGCCTGACTGCGTGAAAAAGTCGGTAAGGCAATCCAGCCCCATATTTTCAAACCGATGGCTTCATGTTCTAGATAAACACTTTGCTCGATAAAACTTTTACCGCAAATCTCAGCAATCCGTTTTTCCTGACCCGGGCGGTCTGCTGCTGCACGAAACTGCCTTACTGTTTTACGGTTACTAGATAAACTAAGGCTGATATCAAAACGGCTTAATGCAATGCGTTTTACCACATCATCGAGATGTTTAAATTCTGTTTTTTCTGTTTTAAGAAACTTGCGCCGGGCCGGGACATTAAAAAACAAATCACGGACTTCTATCGTCGTACCTGTTTTATGAGGCACAGGTTTTTGTTCGATTTCTTTCTCACTGCCATCACCGATGACCTGCCAGCCTGACTGATTTTCAGTAGCCGATGAAATCACCAGTCGTGAAATGGATGCAATACTGGGAATGGCTTCACCACGAAAGCCAAGACTGCCCACATGCTCCAAGTCATCCAGATTACGGATTTTACTGGTCGCATGACGCGATAGTGCCAGCGCCATATCGTCTTTATGTATGCCCGAACCATTATCGGTAATCCGGATCAGCTTGGTTCCGCCCTGCTCTACATCGATGTTGATCTTGTCAGAACCGGCATCAATACTGTTTTCTAACAGCTCTTTAATCACTGAAGAGGGCCGTTCAACAACCTCACCGGCTGCAATTTGGTTGATCAGCTGGTGTGGCATCTGATGAATACGTTTAAGCATGTGTTTTATGAGCTGGCGAAGAAAAGCTGTATTTTATCAGGAAGCTAACACTTTTTGGGGGGGATCATAAAAAGATTTTAATGATTAGCAAGAGCTGATAACAAGACCTGACTCAAACAGGTTTCTTTTTCAGCTCATGCCGCTTTACGGATAAATATTAAACAATCAGGCCACTGTATATGGAATTTTAAGTGCCTGACCAACCTGCAGATGATCGCTGGTTAAACGATTGAGCATTTTCAAATCCATTGAGCTGACTTCGTATTGCTCAGCAATACCTGCCAGTGTTTCACCAGTGCTGGTTTTGTGTTCTTTATTATTTAATGATAACCAGGTACCGGGAGGTGCTTTTCGGCCAAAGTAATCTGAAACGCCACGCAGAATTGCCTGCGCGGTCTTAGCCTGATGCGCCGGACTACGCAGTTTGCGTTCTTCTTTTGGGTTAGAAATAAATGCCGTTTCTAATAAAATCGAGGGTACATCAGGCGATTTTAAAACCGCGAAGCCGGCCTGTTGTACACGTTTTTTGTGTACCCTGCCGATACGCTTTAATTCCCCGAGAACTTCATCACCCACATCCAGACTGGACTGAATAGTGCCGGTCAGGGATAAATCAAGCAGTACTTCTGCCACCATGTCATCTTTATTATCGAGCTGAACACCACCGATTAAATCAGAGGCATTTTCTTTTTCTGCCAGCCAGCGAGCTGTTTCAGAGGATGCACCATCGACAGACAAGGCATAAACAGATGAACCGCGTGCGCGGGTATCACGATAAGAGTCGGCATGTAATGAAATCAACAGATCAGCTTTATGTTCACGCGCTTTTTTAACCCGTTCACGCAATGCCATGTAGTAATCACCATCACGGATCAGAACCGGCTTCATGCCCGGGTATTTTTTAATCACAGCGTGTAATTTACGGGCAATCGCCAGAGTTATGTCTTTCTCTTTGGTGCCCAGGTGCCCACTGGCGCCTGGGTCCTTGCCACCATGACCGGCATCGATAGCCACCACAACATCACGTAACTTTGGTTTTTTTGCTTTCTTTTTGGCAATAGCGCCGTTCTTAACATCTTCCAGGTCGATCACCAGCCGATGACCGGCGCCAGACTCTGGTTTGAGCAAAAAGCTACGGGGTGTCACATGATTACTTAAATCCAGAACAATGCGCAGATCAGCGCCATTACGCACACCGGTACGAACCCCTTTTAACAAGGCGTTATGCATTTCTTCTATCAGGCCGGAATCAACTAGGCGTGTGTCCTTAATATCCACAACAACCCGCTCAGGGTTATGTAAACGGAACAATGAGTGTTCTATGGAGCGATCGAGATCAAAAACCAATCGGGTATTACTGGCTGACTGTGACAAACGAATATTGTTAACAGAAGCCGGTTGCGCCGCATTAGCCACACGTGAGATAGCCGGGGCAACGACAATGCCACTGATTCCTACAAATTTTTTGAGAAAATTACGCCTGTTATCCATGACAATTAACCTGTCGCTTCAATCTAATTTTACTTAGTGATACTTATAGTGTCGTCTTTTTTAAAGATAAATCAAGTTTTTTCTCAATAAATTTAATGAGATAGCATACTTTCCTATAGTAATTCATCACGAAGCAGCTGTAACATAACGTTTTTACCCATTTCAGTCGCTGCCGACATTTCCAGATTTCTACCCGTTTCAGCATAGCTGAGATTGATAGTCAGATCCGGCATTGGCAAAAAGCCTTCTGCCTGCTGCGGCCACTCGATCAGGCAGATAGAATGGCCATCAAAGTAATCCCTGCCACCGGCATATTCCAGCTCTTCGGGATCTGCCAGGCGATATAAATCAAAATGATAAACCATCAGTTCACCCAGCTGGTAAGGCTCTACCAGAGTATAGGTCGGACTTTTAACAATGCCTGTAAAACCTAAGGCCCTCAAAAATCCTCTGACGAAGGTTGTTTTTCCGGCACCAAGATCGCCAAATAAAAAAACCAGCATTCCGCCAAAGGCTTTATCAGCCAGTCTGCCAGCAAACTGCAGCTGCGCTTCTTCATCGGGCAGATGAGTCGTAAAACAATCTTTAGATTTAAAAGTCATGGGTAAACTTATAGATGAACGTTAGTAGTTAATGAACTGACGAATGAATGGCAATAAATCACTGGCAAGCAAGCCTGTCTGGCCTGCAGCCGTCACCGCCGCATCAGCCGCCTGAGAATGCAGACAAACACCTATCCTTGCTGCCTCCTCTTTTTCATAGCCCTGCGCCATTAAAGCCGCAATCACCCCGCTCAAAACGTCACCCATGCCGGCTGACGCCATGCCAGGGTTGCCGAAGGGGCATACATCAATCGGATCTTTGCCATCAAAAACCAGCGTTCCCGCCCCTTTTAAAACAATAACAGCATTGTATTCAGCATATAAACGCTGGGCCGCGCGAAACCGGTCTTGCTCTATAGCAGCAACATCGATACCTAGTAGTCGTGCCGCTTCACCAGGGTGCGGAGTGATAACGGCATCCGACAGATCGGCTGCATGTTCAGGTAAGTGATATAAGGCATCAGCATCTAACAACTTATAATGATCCTGATATAACACCTGCTCAAAAAGCTTTTTACCCCATTCATCACGACCCAAACCCGGCCCTATCGCGATAACATTAACGCGTTGCAACAACTCATCCGCAATGACCGGCTCATCAACACCATAAACCATAATTTCAGGCTGGACCGATACCACCGCTGCAACATGTTCCGGTCGCGTGATAACACTCACCCGGCCCACACCACTTCTTAAGGCAGACTGAGCTGCCAGAATAACAGCCCCGCACATGCCTTTGTTACCACCCACGATCAACAAGTGACCAGTTTGACCTTTATGTGTACATGGCTTGCGCTGATGTAAATAAGAAGAGAGCTCTTCATCACCCAATAAGTATGCCTCTTCTTCAAACTGTGAATAGACCGATGCCGGCACCTGAAGATCATTAAAAATAATTTCACCGCAGTAGTTACGCGCCTGCCCGGTGAACATACCTTTTTTCAAACAAATAAAGCAAACACTATAGTCTGCAATAATCGCATTGCCAAAAACAGCCCCGGTATCCGCATCTAAGCCGCTTGGAACGTCAACTGCGATAACAGGCGTATCCAGCTCATTAACCCGCTCAATAACTTCGATCCATTCTGGATCCAGTGCTCGCTTAAGACCTGTGCCTAAAATAGCATCAATAATTAAATCAGCACTGCGTAACGCATCGTCCAAGTCCTCTACAAACTCCCCGCCGGCTTCCTGCCAGTCCAGATAAGCCTGCTGCGCATCGGCTTGCAAATCATCAGGGTCGCTTAAACTATAGACGCTGACATCGCGCCCCTGCTCTATTGCCTGTTTAGCGATCAAATAACCATCACCTGCATTATTGCCGGCACCGGTTAAAATGAGTATGGAATGAAGTTGTGGAAACTTGAGCCGGTAAAATTCGCAAACAGCATTAGCAGCACGCTGCATTAGAAGGTAAGAAGCAATACCAGCATCACTGCTATTGCCTTTGATAATTAACTGATCGAGCTCGCGGCTTTGCTGCTTGCTATAAAGTCTGCGGGTATAAAACATAGCGGAATCATAACAAATGTTTGATCATTTCTAGTAGTGATTTTACGAACAATTACTCTGCCGCTATTTTAACCTGATCTCGCCCCATATTCTTTGCACGATATAGTGCTTCATCTGTTCTCTTGAAAAGTGAATCACTACCTTCTCCATAACAGTAACTGCCCATACCAATACTCACACTGATATTTATTAACTGTTCATCATATTCTACTAATAAACCTCTAACTGAAAGGCGAATACGCTCGGCCACATCCATAGCCGTTAACGAATCAACATCACTCAGTAAAATCGCGAACTCTTCACCGCCGTAGCGAAACACAACATCACTGCTACGGGTTGCATCTTTCAGTGCATTCGCAACAGCACGGAGCACCTGATCACCTGCAGCATGGCCATACACATCATTTACTTTTTTAAAAAAATCAATATCCAGCAGCATTAATGAAAGGGGTAATTTATGTCGTTCTGCCAGGCTCAACTCACGCTCAATATCCCGATCATATGCAGCACGATTATGTAAACCGGTTAAGGCATCAAGCTGAGACATCAATACCGCTTTACGATACTGAATAGCATTACGTAACGGCTGCACCAGCACGCAAAGTAATTTTTCCAGATGCTTTAATTCAGTTTCTGAGAAACGACGCCCGCGGTAAACGGTTAACTCGCCTAACACCACATCTTCAATATTCAGGCTATAGGAACACTTATGCCGTGACTGTCGGCCAAAGTGGAGATTTATTGCCGGCTCGGGGTAAGCCAGTGAGTAATGAAAACCATCAAATAACAGATCTTCAGCCACTGCCTGCATAAAAATTTCAACGCACTGATCGACCTCCAGTGTCGCTAACAGACGGTTGGTTATGCTATATAACCGGCGCTCCAGCTGCGCCTGACGGTATTCTTTAATCCGTTCAGCACCAAAATTGGTAACCTCAAGATTGCGCTCTAATACTGGTAATTGAATTTGTGTACTCATGACCTGTAAATCCTGTTAATGATTTACAGTATAATTAGCTAATATCGTGCCAGAGATAAATATCACTATATAAACAATAACTTAGGTACTAATGTGCTATGTTTTGTCAAATAATTGACGACATATCCGGTTATTTTTTAACTTCCGGAATACAGCGATCAACAGACTGACGTGCACAGCGTTCCCCGTCGGTCCAGATTGCATGATCAAAACGAGTGCCTTGCACCAGCACGTTTGAAAGCATGGCATTTGTTAAATCTGCATAAGAAAGGTCCGCGCCTGATAAATCAGCATTACTTAAGTTGGCATTATTTAAGTTAGCACCAACCAATAGAGTGCGGTTAAGATTTGCCTGTGACAGGTTTGCATTTTCAAGGCCCGCATAAGACAGATTAGCTGCACTAAAGTTTGTTTTTACTAAAAGCGCGCCAGTTAGACGGGTGCTTTGCAGGTTGCTTTTTTCCAGGTTCATAGACACCAGATCAATACTGATCTTGTTACATGACTGCCAGTCAATACCGGCAGCCGGTTTTACCGAGCAGTCAGTATCAGCTACTCTTATAACGGGATCTAACAGTAAAAAACTGATCATTAATACCGACACTACAATGACAAGACTAACCACCCCATACAGTGTGAGTCTTTTAGTTTTAACACGCTGTGCAGAAAAATCCGATTTTAATTTAAGGTATGAAGAAGAGACTTCTTCTTTGTTTTTGCGCCGCTCACCCGGCTGCCGGCGACCATCACTAATACCATCATCAGTCTGTCGCTGATGAGCTTCACGGCGAATATCACCACGACGTTCGTCTTCACGTAATTTAGCCTGATGCAAACCTGCCTTTCTACCTGCCAGATGGCTCTGTTTAACTTCATCCGGAATTAAAGAAGGTAAGCGGGCAATGGGAATCCATTTACTTTTATCCATACTCACCAGCGTATCGGTATCAATCCGCCCAAGAATAAGATAACTGCCAATTAGCTTAACCGGAAAAGGCCCGGTAATCTTTTCACTTTTTTTTATATACCAGAGTACTGGCTTACTATGCGACTGATCATTCATCATTAAATAATAGCCCATCAATAAAAAAGTTTGCGGTATTCAGTGTTCAGTTTGCAGTTAAACCAAACCAAACACTAGTCACTATCTGAGTTTAAACCGCGAGTACCGTCATACCAGCCATATACGGCTGCAATACTGTCGGAATTTTAATACTGCCGTCGGCTTGCTGATAATTTTCCATCACCGCGACCAGACAACGCCCTACCGCCAGTCCTGAGCCATTGATTGTGTGCAATAGCTCCGGCTTATTGGTTTCCGGGTTGCGGTATCTTGCCTGCATACGGCGCGCCTGAAAATCGAGGAAGTTACTACAGGATGAAATTTCACGATAGGCCTGCTGACCGGGCAACCAGACTTCAAGGTCATAGGTTTTCGCTGCTGAAAAACCGGTATCACCGGCACACAACGCCAGCACCCGGTAAGGCAATTCCAGTTTTTGTAATATAGCTTCTGCATTAGCGGTTAAAGATTCCAGCGCAGCCCATGAGTCTTCCGGTTTAACCAGTTGCACCATTTCAACTTTTTCAAACTGATGCTGGCGAATCATGCCACGGGTATCACGACCGTATGAACCGGCCTCCGAGCGAAAGCACGGTGTATGGGCAACGAATTTTTTCGGCAGGTCTTTAGCATCCAGAATCTGATCACGAACTAAATTAGTAACCGGCACTTCAGCCGTTGGAATCAAATAATATTCCTGTTCACCACCCAGTTTAAAAAGGTCTTCTTCAAATTTTGGTAACTGACCGGTGCCACGCAGACTGTCTGCATTGACAATATACGGCACATAAACTTCTTCATAGCCGTGTTCATTGCTGTGTGTATCCAGCATGAATTGTGTCAGCGCACGATGCAGCTTTGCCATCCCGCCACGCATCACAACAAAACGTGAGCCGGTTAATTTGGCCGCCGTTTCAAAATCCAGCCAGTCATTTGGAGCACCCAGTTCTACGTGGTCTTTAGCTTCAAAATCCAGCTTCGTTGGCTCACCCCATTTACGAATTTCGAGGTTGTCTTCTTCTTTTAAACCATCCGGTACAGAATCGTCAGGCAGGTTAGGAATACCCATAATCAGTTGCTGGACTTCCAGCTGCACGGCTTCATTCTCGGCTTTGGCTTTATCGAGCTTTTCACCTAATGTCGACACTTCTGCCAGTAATGGCGCAACATCTTCACCAGCCGCCTTAGCTTTACCAATACTTTTGGATTTTGTATTGCGTTCACTTTGCAGGTTTTCTGCATTCATTTGCAGCTCTTTACGTCTGGCTTCCAGCTCTGCAAACGCGTTGGTATCCAATACATAACCGCGGCGCGCTAATTTTGCAGCAACGGTTTCCAGCTCTGAACGTAATAATTTTTGATCTAACATAGTTTTTAAATTCTTTTAAAATATATTGAAGTCATACACAGTAATTTGTGTTTATAGAAATTGCTTACCCAAAACAAAACCTATCCAGATGGCCAAAATACAGCTGAATACACTGATCAGCATATTCAACCCGGCTTTACTTAATTCGCCCTGCTGGATCAGCTGCATGGTTTCCAGTGAAAAGGTTGAGAATGTAGTAAAGGCACCTAAAAAACCGATCAGGATGGCCGCCCGCCATTCTGTCGAGACGCTAAATTTTTCGATAAGAAATACACTCATCACTCCCATCAAAAAAGACCCCGCCACATTGACGGTTAAGGTGCCATATGGAAAGGCTCTGCCTAAAACGTTATACACCATGCTGGAAATACCAAATCGCATAACCGACCCGGCAGCACCGCCACAGGCGATAAAAAGCAGCTCCTTCCACATTTAACTAGCCCAGTGTTACCGGAAAAACATTAGCGGCCACATCACGGTATTCTGCCATCTGATTAAAGTTCAGGTACTGGTATATCTCATCCGACATCGGCTCGATATTGCCCATCAGCTGCATATATTCTTCCATATCAGGGATATGACCCAGAATAGAACAGATAGCCGCCAGCTCAGCTGAACCCAAATAAACATTGGCACCATTACCTAAGCGGTTAGGGAAGTTTCTGGTTGAAGTAGAGAACACGGTTGCGCCATCAGCAACACGTGCCTGATTACCCATGCACAATGAACAACCCGGCATTTCGGTGCGTGCACCGGCTTTACCGAAAGTGCTGTACACGCCTTCTTCAATAAGCTGTTTCTCATCCATACGTGTTGGCGGAGCAACCCATAAACGTGTCGGTATATTATTAGTGCCTTCAAGCAATTTACCGGCTGCACGGTAATGACCGATATTGGTCATGCATGAGCCGATAAAGACTTCATCAATTTTAGTGCCTTTAACATCCGATAATGTTTTCACATCATCCGGATCATTCGGACAAGCCAGAATCGGCTCTTTAATGTCATTCAGATCAATTTCTATGATTTCTGCATATTCTGCATCGGCATCCGGCTCGATCAACGTCGGGTTAGCTAACCAGCCTTCCATTGCATCTATGCGGCGCTGCAAAGTGCGCTTGTCTTCATAACCGTCGGCAATCATGCATTTTAATAAAGTGATGTTTGATGCCAGGTATTCAGCAATCGATTTTTCACCCAGACGAATCGTGCAACCGTTAGCAGAACGTTCAGCTGACGCATCAGATAGTTCAAACGCCTGCTCGATTTTCAGATCCGGCAGACCTTCAATTTCTAACACACGGCCGTTAAAGACATTCTTTTTACCTTTCTTCTCAACCGTTAATAAACCTTTCTGAATTGCCACATAAGGAATGGCATTCACCAGATCACGCAAGGTAATACCGGGCTGCATTTCACCTTTAAAACGCACCAGAACCGATTCCGGCATATCCAGCGGCATTACACCCATTGCCGCACCGAATGCCACTAAACCGGAACCGGCCGGGAATGAAATACCAATCGGAAAACGGGTATGGGAATCACCACCGGTACCCACTGTGTCCGGCATCACCATGCGGTTTAACCAGGAGTGAATAACACCATCACCGGGGCGCAATGACACACCGGCTCGCGTCTGCATGAACTCTGGTAGTGAATGCTGCAAGGTGATATCAACAGGCTTTGGATAAGCCGCTGTATGACAAAAACTTTGCATCACAAAATCAGCCGAGAAACCAAGACAAGCCAGTTCTTTTAGTTCATCGCGCGTCATTGCACCGGTGGTATCCTGAGAACCCACTGTTGTCATTCTTGGCTCACAATAAGTGTCAGGACGCACGCCTTCAACACCACAGGCTTTACCAACAATTTTCTGCGCCAGTGTAAAACCTTTACCTGTATCAGCCGGTGCCACAGGACGTAAAAACAAAGGAGACGGACCATCACCTAAACCATCGCGCGCTTTATCGGTTAAACCACGACCAATGATTAACGGGATACGACCACCTGCCCGCACTTCGTCCGGCATGGTGGTTGGGCGTAAATCAAATTTACACAGCTCTTCACCGGCTTCATTCAGAATCATGCCAGCATAGGGTTTGATGGTAATCACATCACCGGTTTCCATACCTGCAACATCACACTCAATCGGTAATGCGCCGGAGTCTTCGGCAGTGTTAAAAAAGATCGGTGCAATCTTGCCACCTAACACCACGCCACCCTGACGCTTGTTAGGAATAAACGGGATATCGTGTCCCATGTACCAGAGCACGGAGTTGATTGCCGACTTACGCGAAGAGCCGGTACCAACCACATCACCGACATAAGCCAGTGGGTGACCTTTTTTCTTCAGTTCTTCGATGGTTTCAAGTGGACTGTCCATTTTAGTCGCTAGCATTGACTTGGCGTGTAATGGAATATCCGGACGACTCCAGGCCTCTGTTGCCGGAGACAGGTCATCCGTATTGGTTTCGCCAGGCACTTTGTAGACAGTAACCGTGATTTCTTCTGCCATAGCGGGCTTATTGGTAAACCAGTCGCCATCAGCCCAGGAACGTATAATGCGAGCCGCATATTCATTGTTAGCTGATTTGTCTTTGATGTCATGATAGGCGTCATAAACCAGCGTGATTTTAGACAAGGCATCTGCCGCAATACCGGCTGTTACTGCATCATCCAAACAATCGATTAATGGCTGAATATTATAACCACCGAGCATAGTACCCAATAACTCTGTCGCATATTCGCGCGTAATCCAGCTAGTGTTGGCAGTGCCTTTAGCCACATCAGCCAGAAAAGCCGCTTTAACATAAGCCGCCTGATCAACCCCCGGTGGAACCCGGTTAACCAGCAAATCCATTAATTCCGATTCATTTCCGGAACTGGCTTTAATCAGCTCAACCAGAGAAGCAACCTGAGCCGCATCCAGTGGTAAAGGGGGTAAATTCTCAGCAGCACGTTCTTCTACATGTTTTTTATAGGCTTCTAACACAAATACGACCTCAGACTGACTAAATTTCGATAATAATCAGGCGATTATAACAGTTTTGCCTGACAAGAGACACAGAGAGATTTTATGGACCGATAGGCCATATGATGGTGAAATTGGAGTTTAAACAAAAGTATACCGATACCAACAGACTTTAAAGAAGCCGCAGAAAAAACATTTGCCTCAGAGGTAAGGTAACGGAGGGGGTAGAACTTATTATTAAATCGACATAAATGTTTTCTCTGTACTATTCGTGAGCCCTGTGGTGAAAATAGCTTTATTTCATGAATGTACATCGATCAGGCAGGGTTTAGGAAACCAACGCAATCATACCTTTTTATTGCTGGGCTTCCTTCGTCTACTCAATCTTCAAACTGAAAACTCTAAAACCTTTATCGATATATTGCTACGAGAATTAATGACTAAAGTAGAAATTAACACCCTAACCGATACTATTACCATCTACTTCGAATGAGGTTCCGGCTGGCGTGTAGCTGATCATAGTGTAACGCACATTTATTGACATTCCAGGTGTCATCAGGTATTCAAAGCCGACAACAGTTCCCAAAGCATTATCAAAATCTTGCGTAGCACCGCTTGCAAAGCCAGTACCTTTTAAGCGGTTAGACATATGATAGCTAACACCTGCACCGATTCTTAACTTTTCGATATTGTAGTAAGCGATAGCCTCAAGAGGAATGCGCGTCCAGGTTAGGTCACCATTAGAAGCCTGAGGTATTGTTGTGAATTTCCAAGCTGCTGTTGTCTGCAATATAAAATCATCCGATAAATTCCAGTTTACACCTCCACCCAAAGTAATTCCGCGGCCAGCATCGATATCCGCCGTACTACCATCAGTGTAGGTGATATCTACAAGGGTATCGCCCCCGAAGTCTGCATTTATCATCATAAGACCGGAAGTTTCAGCTGCTGAAACATTACTAAACATCATGATTAATAGTGTTAGTAGACCTAACTTTTTCATCTAAATTTCTCCCTATTGATTTGATTTTTTCATTAACAACAGCATTTCGTACCCTGCTATTTAAATTTATTGAATACAGCGATTAGACTGTTTTAGATGAAAGATGTCAATGATGAGAAAAACCAGAAATAAACTTTTGTGATTTTAAATGACACTGTCTAGCGAGGGTAAGTTTTTTCGCCGTTTCAGTTGCTTTAGTCGCCATTGTTTACCATATACAGCGTCGTATCCGAACAGTTTGTTATCATATTCATCAAAACTATGACTCATTGAGTACAGCAGCATTGTCTTCAAGGCATGTTGTAAATCTGTCACATCTATTTTTGAAAAACCCCGGTGTGACCAGAGTTATAGCTTTTACGCCTGAACTCATCTGTATTGACACTTGAACCCAGAAATATCTGGAACATTAGTACATAGATGTTTCTGCACAAGCTGAAAAATAAGCCACAAAGCATTAGGTTTCAGTTATCTACCCTGGCTATGGAAAGACAGGAGATTTGATGCCGATTGGCAAATGGCAAATGGCAAAAAACTATATTTTCTAAAATTAATATCAAGTCTTTATTTCAGGTCTGTTGACTTTGCTGAAAGCTGTAAACTATTTCCTAAAAATACAAATAACGATTATTTAAAAAACAATTACAAACGGTCTTTAATTATATCCGCAACCCGAAATGAATTAGCATAGATCGTCCAGGTGTATGGCACGCTGCCCCCGGTAGGCATGAAACTGCCATCTGTCACATAAAGATTTTCAACATCGTGGGCACGACAGTCTTTATTTAAGACCGAGGTATTTATATCATCACCAAAACGACAACCACCAGCGACCAGATTAGGCGGTGGGGAACCGCTGACACTGGAACGGATATTTGAAGCGCCCATTTGTTTTAAAACACTCTCTGCTTTAGCGGCCAGATATCTACCAATTTTTAAATCGTGATCGTGATAACCCACTCGTACTTTGGCAACAGCAGATCCCCATTTGTCTTTTACCTTACCATCGAGTGATACAAAACAATCATCCGTTGGCAACCAGTCGTTAAACACTTCAAAGCGCAAATCCTGAGTTGATGTGAGCGAATTTTTTAATTTATCTTTTAATTTTTGACCCCAGACTAGCTTGCCGCTGGCATCCCATTTGAGGTTATTTGCACGCGAAATAATATTCGGATGGCGCAGTAAAAAATCAATAGTACCACCCTTGAACTGTCCGCCTAAATCTTCATCATCAATAAAATACCAATCCTGCAAACCTCTGTTAACAAACGGGCCACGCTGATGCATTAAATGCTCTTCATCTTCATCCAGCTTACTGTATTCAAATTCGCCGGTACCCGATCCGCCGGCAGAGAACAATAAATTTTTGCCGACTTGCTGTTGATTATTAGCCAGTCCATCAGGGTGTTTAACACCGCTTGAAGCTAGCAACAGACGCGAGGTTTCTATTGCATGACAAGCCACCACAAATATTTTTGCTTTGACTTTTATTACTTTATTTTCTTTATTATAAAAACTGGCCGATGATATTTTTCCTTTGTTATCACTATTGAGCTTAAAGACTTTACTATGCGGCTTAATCTCACAGTTTCCGGTTTTCACTGCATAGTCCAATAAGGCTGCACGCGCACTACCCTTGGCACCGGATGAGCAACCATAACTACCGCAAAAACCGGAGTACTCACAACTGCGACGGTTCATAGCAGGCTTCGAGAGGATGGCACGGGGTGTTGCTAATGCATGATAATTCAGTTCATCACAGGCTTTATCAATTTTCTGACTGATAAAATGTTCTTGCGTCGGCGGGTACGGAAAATCTTTGGTTGAACGCGGCTCCTGAAAAGGGTGCGCTGTGACTTTTCCAGAAACGCCTATTAAACGCTCGGCTTTTTCATAATAGGGTTCAAGTTCATCATAAGTAACCGGCCAGTCTGCTACATTGGCAGCTTTAATTTCACCATATTCTGACAGTAGTCTGAAATCTTTTGGTTTTAAGCGGTAAAAAAAACCACTCATGAAGTTAGATGAACCACCGACACAATTACCATTCCAGAAATCCGGGCCCGATTTAGCTGTTGATTCAGCGCTCCATTTATAGTTACCGTTTTCATCTCTACCGTCATAGTCTTCGATAACATGACGTTCGTCTTTCAGATCCGGTGTGTAAACAGAACGTCTGCAACAGGCCATCTCATCCTTATAAAAATCATCTTCTTTAAACCACGGGCCTTTTTCAAGCACGATCACTTTAAAGCCGGCTTGTGACAAAGTGTAAGCAACCGGTCCGGCTCCTGCACCACTGCCAACTATACAAACCTCGGCCTCTATATAATGCTCAGCACTCATAACAGGAAGTATCGCTTGTTAGCGGGTGGCTGCGGAAAACCCGGCTGATGCCCAAGCCATTTCCAGCCCTGAGCATTTGTATTGCCGCCATAAACCGGATCAGTTAATAAGGCTTCCATCAGATACAGTAAAATTAACGACAACCAGTTCCCTCCGGCTTTACTTTGCTCAACAAGCCTTAGGATCGTTTCTTTTTGTCCAGTATCTAACAGCACAAAATCTTTTTGATATTGCTTACTGGCCACACCGTTCAGCCAGCCAGTACCGTCTATAATAAATTTTTTATCATTTTCATCAACACCAGGCCATTCAAGCACAGATTTCAAAAATGCTGTCGCATTAACTGACACTGCATCCGGCTCGTCTGGTGATGACGGCAGCATATGTAAATGCACAGCCGATAAGATTTTCCATTGCGGACTTTCCAAATTATTTGTATTGGCCTGTACAACACCAGAAAATACCCCGACAGCAGACAGACTGAGCATTTGTTTCAGAAACATCCGGCGGGAGCTGATATCAGAAAACGATTTGGGGCCGGCAGCTAAAGAACTGTCCCAGCGTTTGAGATAATGTTCGACAGCAGCCTCACTCACGTTTTAACTTCCAGCGATCGATAAAATGAAAAAACACCTGTTTGCTGTGCCTGCCATTTTCATTTAATTCTGCAGGCCCGGTTGAATGAATCACTTTGCCATTGCTTTCGGTAATAAAAATATGCGGATAACCATTGATACCGCTAAAGCCGGATAAAAATTCACTGTTAGTATTTTCATCGCTAACATTAACCTTTAACACCACAAAGGCTTTATAAAACTGCTCAGCCACATCATCATTTGACTGTATAAAACTATCCAGTATATGACAATACCTGCACCAGTTGCCGCCTACCTCGATAAAAACCCTGCGTCCGGTTTCTTTGGCAAGCTTTAAAGCTGCTCTGCCGTCATCAAACGGATTACTCTCTGGGTTATATATCTGACTATAAAACGGCTGCTGCTTATAGGCATTGACACCTGCAATAGTTAATTCTGTTATCAATAATAACAGCAGAAATGATTGCATAATTTTTTTAATCATATTGTTCTAACATCGACCATTATAAAACAGTATTTATTAGCCAATAACCAGCGTCCTGCGTGGCTGTCAAAGCAAACTAAATTCATCAATTATGATAGCAAATTACGTGTATGAATAAGTGAAGTGGCGATCTCCTCTACTGACATATGGGTCACATCGAGAACAGGAATTGAGTATTTACGAAACAGTGCGTCTGCTTTGGCAAGTTCCGACTGACAAGTGCGGATAGAAGCATAATTACTGTTTGGCAGTCTCTCACTACGTATTTGTGACAATCTATGAGCAGAAATTGTTAATCCAAATAAGTTTTGTTTAAAAGGGAGCAACACATCAGGCAGCTCATCACTGTCAAAATCATCATCTGTTAACGGATAGTTAGCGATTTTCAAACCATATTGCATCGCAAGATAAAGACTCGACGGTGTTTTTCCGGAGCGAGAGACACCTATCAGGATTAATGGCGACTGCTGATAATGATGAGTATTTAGCCCGTCATCATGGGCCATCGTATAATTGATTGCATCTATCCGCTGAGAGTAATCGACCTCACGAATCTGACCATGACTACCGCCGATTTTATGTGATGATGACACACCCAACTCAGCCTCTAAAGGTTTGATAAAGGTTGCAAATAAATCCAGCAGAAAGACATCATTTGTTTGGAAAACATTTCTTAATTCATCATTTACAACGGTACAGATAATAATCGGCCTGATTCGCCCGTGTGCCAGTTGCATAATATCTGCCAGCGTTTCCTCTGCCTTCTTCACACTGTCGACATAGCGATAAGTCTGTCGTGTCTGTTGCAGCTCAGGGAACTGGCTTAACAGACCATGTCCAAGCGTTTCTGCTGTAATACCGGTACGGTCGGATATAAAAAAAACTTGTCTTTGCATAATTTTTTACGGAATTGAACCGCACTCACTTATAAGTCGAATACCATCAGATCAGATTACATCATATCAGAAGATATTTATGTCAAAAAATCATTATCGCTTTTAAAATAATTCACATTTTAATAGTAACCACAAAAAAGCCCGCATATTGCGGGCTTCGTATAACATTAGTTTATGCAGACCAGATACATATTTGAGATTCAACGCCCTAAATACATCATAATCTCTCCAAGCTCGTGATGCTTCGTTCCTGAGCCAGCGCAGTTCTGGCTTTGAAGCGAAGTTTAGCTGTTCTCGCTTCACTGTGCTTCACGACGCTAAACCTCCTGTAGTCAGGCCAGGTAAATGAGCATTTAAAAATCATGACTGCATCACTCTCAGGGACGCAGCAGCACAACCAGCTTTAATGAGCCGCCCACTGCACGCTGGCCAGATCAATGCCGTCTTTGTACATATCCCATAACGGGCTCAGTTGCCGCAGCTTCTCTACCGCTTTGCGCACTTCGGTAATCGCATAGTCAATCTCTTCC
>Ga0224506_10000144_pt1 | contig 70195 bp, 66 predicted proteins | sample SF_Jan12_sed_USG_2_FD_169108 | JGI IMG/M metagenome (GOLD analysis project Ga0224506, IMG submission 169108) | Sediment microbial communities from San Francisco Bay, California, United States - SF_Jan12_sed_USGS_8_1 | ecosystem: Environmental > Aquatic > Marine > Sediment | place: USA...
GCACTTCCTTCCAGCCTCTTATATCACCATAGGCGCCAATCTCAAAAAAGGTCACATCGAAGGGGCCTAGTCGTTCACCTATCTCGTAGAGCCCCTTAAACCAACCAGAGTCTCCGCTAATGTATAGATTATGTTTCTTTCCTCGAATCCCATAGGAGGCCCAAAGCGTTTTGTTTTTGTCAAAAACTCCTCGCTCGGAAGTATGTTTGGCTGGAGCTGCGGTAATCGTTAAATCATCAATGGATTTTGTCTGCCACCAATCGAGTTCGGTTATCTTTATATGAGGGACACCCCACTCTTCTAGCAACGGCCCAACTGCCAGAGGTACGATGAAGTGTCTGGTCCTGGGAATTAGCGCCTTAATTGAATCTTCATCCAGATGGTCGGAATGATTATGAGTAATCAATACCACATCGATTTCTGGCAGGAGGTCTGTTGAAGCAAGCGTTTTTGAATATCGTTCTGGACTAAACCATCCATAGGAACCGGCTTGTTTTGAGAACATGGGATCAGTCAGGATCACTTTGTCATCAATCTTAATAAGAAAGGTTGTGTGCCCTAGCCAGGCGAATTGTAAGTCTCGCTGCCCATCCCAGAGGGAAATATTAAATGGCTCTGCAAGCAGTGGGGTATCAGGTATAGACCCTTCTGGTTTGTTGAAGAAATAATCCCAGAAGGTCACCAGACTTTTCCCCCATTCAGTAGCTGGGACCCGTTCCGGATTATGGAATACTTCACCATTCCATTGAGGGCTTTCATCTATGCGTTGCTGCCGAATCAAGTCGCTTGCATTCGTAATAGCACACCCAAACAAGGGGATCTGCATAAGAAGGAACACAACAAGGAATTGGTTACTCATTCGGGAATCATACAAGCTGCTACTTATTAATGAAACATTATAATGAGAGACGTGACCCTGTTTTTCTTCAAGGTTAATCAGTGCCTGCTATTTTTGGCTGGGCTGGCGTAATCTCAGGAATCTTAGTCTCAACTGGAGTATGGTTAACAATGAGAGGTACTCGCAAGGATTATGATATGACTTGTTTTAAACTATTTCTTTTAATGCTGTCTGTTTTTCTCGCCATACCTGCTTGTGTTATCGCTGAAGAATCGGTCAGTACAACAGACAAAAATATACCCACTCCACTTGATCAGCGTATAGAAATGGAACGTGTTACACGCTTGCAACCTTTTGTCATTACACCGCACAGACCGAATTATATTTTACCTGTTTCATATAATAGCAAACCCAATAATGCGCCTTTGGATGTGTCTCTTGATGGCGAGTTGGATAATACCGAAGTTAAATTTCAGTTAAGTATGAAATTCCCTATCCTTGATGATTTGTTTGAAGGCCATGGTTCATTGCAGTTTGCCTATACTAATCTTTCATTTTGGCAGGCCTATAACAAAAATGTATCAAGCCCATTTCGTGAAACTGTGCATGAACCTGAAATTTTTCTAATCTTCGAAAATGATTGGAGCTTGTTGGGCTTTAAAAATAGATTGATTCAACTGGGGTCTGCTCATCAGTCTAACGGTCAATCTGGCGTTCTGTCCCGGAGCTGGAATCGAGTCTACGCAGATTTTATTTTCGAGCATGGTAATTATTATTTAAGTCTTAAGCCATGGTATCGTATAAGTGGATCCGGGGCAGATGACAATCCAGACATTGAAAAATATATGGGACATGGTGAATTTCGCGCTGCATATGCAGGAGAGAAACATACAGTAAGTATCATGCTAAGAAATAATCTAAATGATCGCAACTATGGTGCGATTGAAATCAACTGGAGTTTACCAATGAATCGTCGTGTTAAATGGTTCATTCAGTATTTTAATGGTTATGGTGAAAGTCTTATTGACTATAACTCTCCGGTAAATCGACTAGGTATTGGTGTCGCATTTACCGATTGGTTATAGGTCTATTTAAATGAAGTGGAAAATAATGACTACTCCAGAATTGAAGCAATCATTAACATGGTTAATGCTAGCAGGCCTCATAGGGTTCCTTGTCACTGCCGTATTTTCTATGCAACTTCACTGGCATCGCTCGCTGTTCCTGGTTCCCTATATCACCATTATCGGCACGTTTCTCGGTGTTTATTTTTACAAGCAGCCCATTTCACTGAAGCAACTTCTTGGCCACTGGCGAATGGGGCTCGTTGGTACGGCAATAGCTACGCTCTTTCTCATCTGGAAGGTTCATACTTATCCAGCTTCGGCGGTTCCTGAGGGCATGCAGCTAGTTTGGGCCACTCTATGGATTGGCATCACATACGGCATCGTCGATGGATTATTGTTAAACGTAATGCCTGTTCTGCTTGTGCAACGGCTCTGGACTGATCAAGCAAGCACTTCAAGGTCTACACTTTTAAGCCGAGGCTTGCTCGCGCTGCTAGCCAGCATTTTTGTCACCATCGCCTACCATCTTGGTTACACAGAATTTCATGGTCTTTCGATGCTCTGGGTCATTGTTGGTAATTCCATCATCACAGCAACCTACCTCTTAACGCGCAGCCCGCTCTCAGCAATTCTGACTCATGTCATCATGCATATTGCAGCCGTGTTTCATGGTATGGAAACTGTTTTAATGCTGCCGCCGCATTATGTAATTTAATCGGGTTAGATAGTGGACTAATAAGATGTTTATACCTCTTTAAACTATTACAACCTGCCCTGAAGCTAAGGTCAAAATGAATGAATGCTTGCAATGAGTGTGGTTATAAAGTGACAATGCTGACACATTTTAAAAGCACAGGGTTGCTGGGGAGAGTGCATAGTGGATACATCTATTAAATCGGTTATCGTAGGAAATCAATCAAAGCCCTCACAGAGTCTCGTTAAGTTGAGTCTGGTTCCATTTTTTTTACTGCTCATCTCTGGCGCTTCACTGGCTTCGGCACCGGTGCAAGAACAAGTTAGAAATGCACTCGAAGATGACCTTTACCCTTTCACGACTATAGTACCCGGTTACCAACGACCAGCCACCAATCCAGCCAAAATAGCTGTCGCTGAGTTCAGGGTTAGTGATGACAAATTAGTTAACTGGAGCCAGGCCATTTCCGAAATTATCAGATACAGAATTCAGTACATACCTGATTCACGTCTGTACATGCCAGCACCATTTCAGATTTATAGCGATGCTAATATAAAAACGGGTTCTGCTCAGCCACTACTTACAAGCCGTAGTGCTTTTCAGAACCTGAATCACTCTCTCGGTATTGAAACTGTGCTTACCGGCAGTGTCGAACTTAATGGCAAGCAATTTACACTCACAACTGAACTCGTTAATCTTGAAAGTGACAATATCACTTTGCAGAAAGAATGGACTTTTACCTCCCAGCAACTGCCCGATGTATTAATAAAAATTTCTCAATGGGTTGACGATACCCTGGGTGTTAAATTAACAAAGCAACAACAGTCTTACCTCAGCAATGCAAAAACACTTAACGCGCAGGCTATTCAGGATTTCATCTCGCTCCATGCAGAACTTAAGGAATTAAAGGGTCCGCTCAGAAGAGATAAAATCAATCCGCTTCAGCAGCAATACCCGGACTTTTTAATGTTTGCTATCTACGCATTAAATAACAGGGTCTATGCAAGAAACCTTGATGATGCTTACACGAATCTTGAGCTCTACAAAAAACTTCGCTCGCTTTTTCATGGCAACGCCGGACTGGAACTGGAATCATACCGGGCAATGGAAATAGAAACTCTGCCCAAACACAAAGTAACCGAACGCCTTAATGGACTTAAGACACTTATAAAAAACAACCCCCACGACCCCGTCTTCATGATTGTTTATGCCGACGGGCTCATCAACAATGGAAACTCAATAGATGGTCTGGCAACACTTTTAGAGGTCATTGATCGTTGGCCCAATCATTATCGCGCATGGTGGAGCCTTGGCTGGGGCCTGAATAAACATGCATGGCAAATCAGGGGCAACTCGATGTGGCGGGACGTACCCAAGCTGGCCAAAAAACAGTTCTCCGCACTCTCGTTACTGGCCAATCTGGCTATTGATGAAGCCCTAACACTCAACCCTAACAGCGCACAACTCTGGAACTTAAAAATAAGAACCCTTGGCGCTACCGATGGCTACTCAGTAGAACTAATGCGGGCATTTGAAAAAGCGGCCGAGCTCTCACCCAGCACAAAACAAATCTATAGCAACGCCCTCAACTTTGCTGGTGAAAACTGGCGCGGCCCGGCAGAAGCCAGAAGACACATTATTGAACTTGCCATACAAAATAACCCAGATAAGAGCTGGCCCCAGAAATTTAAACAGCGCCATATTTCAGATTTTGAACTGCCAGAATTAAAGCCGGATGCAACAGAAATCGATCGACTCCTAATGGAGCTAATCAATCATCCTGATGCATGGAAATTACTCATTATAATTATCGGCGCATTCACCTGGTTTGTTTATGTCCTGGGTAAAAAATCGGCGACGACCAAAGCGGTTAACTTTGAAAATAAACCTAATGTAGACTAACTTTTGCATCAACAATAAACAAAGTTTTATAAATCGATTTTTTAATAGTTTGATTTATATCAAAGACAATTTTCGATTAAAAATATTATCCTAATAGTTCTTTAGATTTTGAACCATTAATTAATACGGAGAAATATTATGATCATTTTAAAGAAAATTTCGGCTGTAATTTTGGTTGCTGGTATTGCAGCTTTTACAATGCAATCTGCCAACGCCTGGTGGGGGCCCTACAATAATGGTTATAACAATGGCTGGGGTAACAACGGCTGGGGCAACAATAACTGGGGGAATAATGGTAACGGTTGGGGCAATGGCTGGAGCGATGGCTCAGGTGATTTTGATGGCAGCTTCAGCTTCGGCATGAGTGGCAAGAGTTCTGGCAGAGGTTATGGCAATGGATATGGCAGCGGCTATAACGATTATTACGGCAATAATTACTACGGTAATAACTACGGTTACGCGCCCTATGGTTATCGTGCACCCTATGGTTATGCACCTTACTGGCAGGGTCCAAACCGTATTCCACCAGCACCAACTGCGCCACCGGCTGCTGAGAAAACACCCGCCAAATAACAGGGCTGGTACTGAGGGAGTATTGATTTATAAATTGCAGTGATAACATTGTTTTTTATACAAATATCTGGTGCACGGATGCACTGTTCTAAAACTTCGGTTCATATCCTAAAAATATTATTTCCCTTTTATAACTCATAGCTGGATATTCATCCAGAATCCGCTTTATTGCTATAATCTCATCCGTGAAAAAAGAGACTTGAGCCGCCATGTATAGTGGCTGTTGCAGCTGGTGGATTGCTTGCCTGGCTGTGTGTGTTTTCTCTTCTTAAACTGAGAAGTAATTTTTCTCCCATCCTGCGTTACCACAAAATACGGATAGCTATCAATGAACAAGCACAGTGGAACCATTACCGCCAACGTGGTCGATATACTCAAAAACACCGTCTTCTATGGACGACTACAGTGGCAGGATGGAATCATTACCGAAATAACCGAGCTGGGTGAAGAGCGTCCGGATCAGCCCTGTCTTTCACCGGGGCTGATTGATGCTCATGTTCATATCGAAAGCTCGATGCTGACTCCAGCGGAATTTGGTCGTGAAGCGGTGCGCCACGGCACCGTAGCGGTAGTGACCGATCCCCATGAGATCGCCAATGTGCTGGGACTGGCCGGAGTGCGCTACATGCTGAATTCTGCCAAAGCATCGCCCTGTAAGATTTTTTCTGGTGCGCCTTCCTGCGTACCGGCGACGCCATTTGAAACGGCGGGTGAAAGCATTGAGCTGGATGATATTGCGGCCTTATTTGATGAGCCGGAGGTGGTTGCGCTTTCCGAGATGATGAACTTTCCCGGTGTGCTGAATGGCGATGCGCAGGTCATGGCCAAGCTGGCGCTGGCGCGTGAACGTGGCTATCCGGTGGATGGCCATGCACCGGGGCTTAAGGGCGAGGCGGCACACCGTTATGTGACAGCAGGCATCAGTACGGATCATGAGTGTTTCACGATGGCTGAGGCCAGGGACAAGATCGCCGCGGGCATGACCATACAGATTCGTGAGGGTTCGGCGGCACGAAATTTTGAGGCGCTGCATCCGCTGATCACTGAGCATACCAATAAGGTCATGCTTTGCAGTGATGATAAACACCCGGACGATTTGCTGGCGGGGCACATCAATAAACTTGCGGCACGCGCTGTTACCCTTGGCCATGATCGCTTCGATGTGCTGCGCTGTTGCAGCCTCAATCCGATACAGCATTACCGGTTGCCGGTCGGTCGATTACAGATTGGCGATGCCATGGATGCGGTGCTGTTTGCCGACCTGGTGCAGTTCCTGCCGCTAGAGACTTTCGTTGCTGGTGACAGGGTCGCGCAGGAGGGCAACTGTCTGGTTGAAGCTGAACGCGGTCAGGCGGTCAATGCCTTTCATGCCCAGGCGATTGATGTTGAAGCACTGGCTGTGCCCGCTAACGGGGCGAAAAAGATCCGCGTGATCGAGGCCTTTGATGGTGAATTGCTAACCGAAGAGCGCCATAGGCCTGCGCATGTGGTGGACCAGTTTATCGAACCCGATCCAGAGCAGGATGTGCTTATGCTGATGGTGCTGAATCGCTACCAAGCTGATGCGCCACCGGCGATTGGTTTTATCCATGGCTTTGGTCTCAAACGAGGCGCTATCGCCTCAACTGTCGCGCACGACTCGCACAACCTGATTGCCATAGGTGCATCCCGTGCAGAGATTGTGTCTGCTGTGAATGCGCTGGTCGAAAGTAAGGGCGGCATTGCCTGCTGTGATGGCCAGCACGTAGAGAGCCTGCCGCTGCCGGTCGCCGGGCTGATGAGCCTGGAGCCAGCTGAAGCCGTGGCGCAACGATATGTAGAACTGGACAGGGCAGTTAAAGCCATGGGCTCGACTCTGCGTGCCCCCTACATGACACTGTCATTCATGGCGCTGCTGGTCATCCCCGCGCTGAAGCTGAGTGATAAGGGATTGTTTGATGGCACACAATTTTGCTTTACGCCATTAGTACTGGAATGATTGTGACCTCCAGTTAAGCTTCGCCTCACATCGTAGAAAATGTTGTTTTAAAGCGCGCCGCCTATGTCACTAATATTTACAGCTTCATAACTAAATCACTTCAACCTTGACGATCAAAAGCTTATTTTCACAAGAGAAATAGTTTTATCTTATTGATTATATTGATAATTGGAGCAAGAGTGGACTTCCCCCAGTTTGACCCTACTAATTGCGTAGATACCTCTTATCTGCATAAAAAACACACGTAAGCACCTGTTTTATCTACTTTATTTTCTCAAATATCAAAAACCCACCTGTATTAATAGCAATCTAAATCACACTGCATATGTCACTAATATTTACAACTGCATAAATAAACCGCCTCAATCTTGACGGATCAAATTTTATTTTTACAAGTACAAGCATCCTATCTTATTGATTCTAATGAACTATATCGATTATTTTTTTATCCCATCAGATTTTGTTAGCAATTGGCATGCATGTTGCTCTATGTAATATAAGAATAGCTGGGCGTGGTGTCTGGTTCACAAACAAGGAGATTTGATATGAAATTATTACCAATATTATTGATATCTGTTGCTTCAGCTTATGCCGCGACTGCACACGCTTTACCAAGCCTGCAGCTGGGCGGGGACGGATCATCAGACTGGAACTACGGTGGCGGCACACCGGATACATGGGTTGTTTCTGGCACAACTAGCTTTAACCTGTTTGCCTACGCCAACTGTGAAACCGGGACGACAGGCTGCACTGATCCTAATGGTTCTTTTGCCTGGGACGCGGCTGGTGCCACAGATCGCTATGCCTACTTAACTGTGGCTACTATGCCTGATATAGGAAATGTCGATGGATTCGATATTACAATCAATGGAGCCACCCTGGTTGACTCTGGTTATGGCACTCCGCCGATTCAGGACACTAATAGCATTGCTCCACATTCCATTTTTGATACCTACTTCGAAATCTATGAATTTCAGTTTGATGACTTAATTAGTATTATTGGCAATACACAGCCGGGTGATACAGGTACTGGTTCTGGTTACACGGAATCTTTTGGTATAACAATCAACTCACTGTTTGATGGTGTGTTAGGTCTCCATTTTGACTTATTTACCGTTAGTGGTGCTCAGTGGGATCCAACAGACACATCTCCTGACAAATTCCTTGTTGAGAGCGTTGCGCCTTATTCACATGATGCCGAGTGGGTCTCTGTTCCTGAGCCAAGTGTTTTGGCTTTATTAGGCATTGGCCTGATCGGATTGAGCCTGCGTAAACGCGCAAAGAACAGTTAATCTTAATACTCATGCAATATAAAAAAACCCGCCTTGAAGCGGGTTTTTTTATTACCAGGGTTTATTCTGTGCCTGCAATTACACAGGCTTAGGCCAGGTATTTTGTTCTTATAAGTGCCCCCTGCCGGTTGGACAGGGGGTGCTGGCCTAGCGCAGACGTTCAGCGGTATCCATGTAAGTCCCGCCATCACGGCCACCGACAATAAGCAGCGAACCATCGCTTAGCAAATTGGCGGTGTGCTCATAACGCGGTGTGGCCAGCTGGGTAATGGCGCTCCAGGTATTGCTGGCGGGGTCATAAATCTCGTCATCAGCCATCACGGCAGCACCACCACCATTACCGCCTGAGATAAGTACACGGCCATCGGGCAATAGGGTGCTCGCGTGTGAATAACGTGCTGTCACCATACTTGCAGCACTGCTCCAGATGTCGGTGGCCGGGTCATACAGGTAAGCCGTGTTAAGTGGCGTAGTGGTATTGTCCAGCCCCCCGCTGAGCAGTAATTTTCCATCAGGTAGCAGAGTGGTTTTGGCTCCAGACATCACTGCCGGTAAAGTGCTGGTAAGAGTCCAGCTGTTGGTTTGCGGATCATAGATTTCGACAATGTCAGAATTTCCGCCCCCGGCAACGATGACCTTGCCACTGGGTAACAGGCTGACAGATCTGCCAACACGCCCAACATTGATATTGCCAGCCGGACTCCAGCTATCGGTAGCCGGGTCGTAGATCTGTGCTTCTGTGAAATAGGTACTGCCGCCATCGTAGCCAGCAATGACCAGCACACGTCCATCCGCCAGCAATACCGCGTCATGCAGATCGAGATACATGCTGCTACTGCTTACCGCAGTCCATATATTAAGCACCGGATCGTAGATATCGGCACTGGAGTTACGGCCACCGATGGCCAGTACCCGGCCGTCCGGCAGTGTTACGGAAACATGCCGGTTCCTGTTTGCATTAAGTACAGGACCATCCGTCCAGGTATCACTGACCAGATCATAAAGTAGTGAGGTGATGCCAACACTCAGGCCGCCGGAAACGATGGCCCTACCACCAGTCAGTGAGTTGGTCGCATGCCATAACCGTGTATTAGGCAGATTGGCGGCAGAACTCCAGCCAATCAAGGCAGGATCGTATCGTTCTGTGCTGGTTTTCGCCAATAAAGTGGTGTTATCGGCCAGTCCACCGCTGATGATGACCTCGCCTGTGCTCAGTCGTGTGGCTGTGTGATGATCGCGGGCCTCTACGAGGCTGCCTGACCAGCTCCAGGTGTTGGTGCCAGGTTTGTACAGTTCCAGCGTGGCCACAGACTTCCCGTCTGTGCCCTGACCACCGGCGATAAGAATACGGCCATCGGTCAGTGCTGTGGCAGTATGAAAATTACGGGTATGACGCATATCACCCGAGCTGGTCCAGGTGTCGGCGGCGGGATCATAGATCTCGCTGCTGGCCAGAATATCAGCATTTGCCATGCTTGATCTTCCGCCAGTGACAAGCATTTTGCCGCCAGAGATCATGGTCGCAGCATGGTAACTGCGAGCGATGCTCATACCGGCAGCATTCGACCAGGTGCCCATCGCAGGATTATAGGTTTCTGCGTGTTGCAGGTAAACATTGTTGGTAGCGACCACATTGAATCCACCTGCAACCAGCACCTTGCCATCTATGAGTGTATTCATGGTATGCCCGGTACGTGCGCCACTCATAGAGCCCGTGGCGGCCCAGGTGCCAGCCACTGGGTTGTAGATCTCAGCACTTGTGACGGGGGCGGTACCACCGGTCCAGCCTCCGGTGATAAGCACACTGCCGTCCTGTAACAGGGTGGCGGTATGAGATGAACGCTTGATAGTCAGATCGCCCGTTGTGCTCCAGGTACTTGCGGCCGGATCGTAGATCTCAGCGGTAAGGGTCTGTGAGCTAACGAATTGAGTCGTGCTTCCGCCCGCCACCAGTACCTTGCCATCACTGAGCAATGTGGCGCTGTGGAAAGCGCGCTGGGTATTCAACGAACCGGTAGGGGTCCAGGTTTTGGCGACAGGGTCATAGAGATAGGCGGCAGGTGATACAACATCTGATGAAATACCGCCGGCGACAAGGATCGTTCCATCGTTGAGCGTGACCTGACTGTGATTATAAATATCAGCTGGCAGTGCGCCAACCGCTGCGCTGAGGCCACCAGGCTGTAAGCCACAGAACACATTTACGTGAGTTATGTTGGCACCTTTGAGGGTGCTGGCCCCGTGGGTAGAGGTGCAGGACTGGTCGCTGGGCGTAGTGAGCAGTGTGACATCATAGGGCAGGCCATCAGTTACAGGGGTGGCGAAGGTGAAAACACCATTGGCGCTAATAGGTAGATCATCACCTGCTGAATTTTGCAGCGTCAGGGTATTGCCCGATTGCAGGCCTGTTACTGTGCCGCCGACGGTGAAACTGTTGGTGGTACAGTCGATGGCAATGCCGCTAACGTCGGCGCTGGCCACTGTACCGGTGCCGCTGGTAACGCTACAGTTTTGTGATAGTGCGGTCGGTTGTCTCAATATGCTGACGGCATAGTCACTGCCATCGAGCAGCGAAGTATTAAAAATATAGTCGCCGTCTCCGGTGGTGATGCTGAGATCATCGCCATTGTTGTTCTGCAATACCAGTCCACTGCCCGCCAGACCGTTGACGGTAACGCCCACGGTGTAATGTGAAACACAGTTGATGTTGATGCCACTGACATCAGCACTGGTTATGGTACCGCTGCCATTGGCACTGGTTATACTGCAGGTTTGTTGTGGTACTGAAGCGGGTTGCGTGGCAAATGAAACCGCATAATTATTGCCATCGGTGATGGCGGTAGAGAACACATAGCTGCCATCAGCCGAAATTAACAGGTCATCACCATTGTTATTTTGCAGGGTGAAATTACCGCCTGACAGGCCCGAGACATTTATACCAACGCTGTAAGTGTTAGTAATACAGGAGATATTTACATTGGTGATATTGCTGCCTGCAAGGGTGCCACCGGCGTTACTAATGCTGCAGGTCTGGGCGGGAGATCCTGGCTGGGTGAGCACAGAGACAGCATAGCTGTCACCATCAGTGATTGCTGTTACAAAGTTGAATGTACCATCAGCACTGATTGTTAGATTATCACCAGCATTATTTTGAAGAACCAGACCGCTACCGGTCAGGCCTGAAACACTGCCACCTATAGTATAAGTCGGAGTTGCCGGGGCACCGCCACCGCCACCACCACAGGCTGTAAGAAATCCGATAATTAGTACAAAGAAAAAATAATTAAAAGGAAAAAATTTGTTCATACATAACTCCTGTGATTCATAGCCTTTAAAATATTAACCCTAATTATAAACGGGTTATCTAATATTACTACATGAACTTTTAAGGTAGAAACATGACATTAGGCAGGATGTCTGTTTCAACGGGATCAAACAAAAGCCATCAAACCCAGTTTCATTAAATGAAGGGATTGTTTGTTTTTTGTACGTTCGACCGATATCATCTGCAAATAAATTCACTCCTACCCGTCGTAACTTAATGACCCTGGATTCGCCCCTGCTTACTTCAAAAAAAATTATGATCCCATCGATATTATTAGGTACGGCCAACATTCCCAATAACGGTGGCGAACTAAGGCTAACTCAGCACGAGAATGATTTTTCTATTCATCTTAAAGGTGTACGTGGCGAGCTAATGAACAGTCGAAAGCATTGTTCCGAGCGGGCCCTGGCTGAGTTAGGTTGTGCACATATTCCAGGCATGGAGAATGCAAAAGTGTTAGTCGGCGGCCTGGGTATGGGCTTCACTCTGGCCGCAGCCCTCGAGGCGTCATCAATGAGCTCCCAGGTGGTGGTTGCTGAACTGGTACCCGAAGTTATTGAATGGAATAAAGGCCCGTTGGGTGAATGTGCAGGCAGGCCGCTTAATGATAATAGGGTTCAGGTTCATCTCGGTGATGTGGCTGAACTTTTCATAACAAGGCAGGCTACTTATGATGCTATTTTATTAGATGTTGATAACGGCCCTGAAGGTTTTACACAAGCCGACAATAACTATCTATATTCACTCGAAAGTTTAACGGCTATATGGCAAACACTTCGTACTGGTGGTGTGTTAGCGATATGGTCAGCCTGGCATGATGAAAAATTCAGCGCGCAACTGAAAAAAGCTCGCTTTAAGGTTGATACCAAAACCGTCAGGGCTCATAAGGGTAAGGGTAGTCGTCACACTATTTATCTGGCGAGGAAAATTATAGTGAGCTAGTAAGGAGGAAATCATCCAGCGTCATAGGCAGATCATCACGACCTACGTCACAAATAAAAATACATTAGCATTCAATCCCGCCACACCTTAATATTACTATCCACTCCACCAAAGAGAGATATCACATGAAAGCCAGAGCCGCCGTTGCATGGGAAGCCCAGAAACCCCTTGAAATTGAAGAAGTCGATGTGATGGGCCCGCGAGAAGGTGAGGTGCTTTTAAAGGTGATTGCTTCTGGTGTTTGTCACACCGATGCTTTTACGCTTTCTGGTGAAGATCCTGAGGCTTCTTTTCCTGCTATTCTTGGTCATGAAGGTGGCTGTGAGGTGGTTGAACTTGGCCCGGGTGTAAAAAGTTTAGCCGTCGGTGATCACGTTATTCCTTTGTACATTCCTGAATGCGGTGAATGTGAATACTGTAAGTCACCAAAAACCAATCTTTGCCAGTCCATTGCTTCTACGGTGTGGACGGGTTATATGCCTGATGGTACTCGTCGTTTCTCAAAAAATGGTAAAGATATTTTTCATTACATGGGCTGCTCCACTTTTGCTGAGTACACAGTGGTACCGGAAATTGCCCTGGCTAAAATTAACAAGGCCGCACCACTCGATAAAGTTTGCCTGTTAGGTTGTGGTGTCACCACGGGTATTGGCGCGGTATTAAACACCGCTAAAGTTGAAGCGGGTTCTACAGTGGCTGTCTTTGGTCTTGGCGGTATTGGTTTGTCCTGCGTGCAGGGCGCGGTAATGGCTGGCGCTGAACGTATTATTGGCATCGACATTAATCCTGATAAATTTGAATTCGCTCGCCAGCTCGGTGCCACCGATTTTGTTAACCCCAGTGATATCGATGGTTCGTTTGTTGAATACATGCAGGACACTTTTAACGGTGGCCCGGATTATTCTTTTGAATGTATCGGCAATACCCATGTGATGCGCGATGCACTTGAATGTACCCACATGGGCTGGGGTGTTTCAACGGTCATCGGTGTTGCCGGTGCGGGTCAGTTAATTCAGACACGGCCTTTTAATCTGGTAGTAGGTCGCACCTGGAAAGGCACAGCTTTTGGTGGTGTCAAAGGCAGAACTGAATTACCGGGTTATGTTGAACGCTACATGGCCGGTAAGATTGAACTGGATAGTTTGGTGACACACACCATGCCGCTGGAAGATATCAACCGCGCCTTCGATTTGATGCACAGTGGCGAGAGCATTCGCTCTGTGATTATTTTTTAAGGGCAAACTGATGACACTACAATGTATAGAAAGCGTTAAGGAATTTGGCGGTTATTTAAATCGTTACACGCACGACTCAGAATGCTGTCATTGTGAAATGACTTTTTCCGTTTATTTACCGCCGCAGGCAGCATCGGGTGATGTTCCCGCCCTGTACTGGTTATCTGGTCTCACCTGTACTGATGATAACGCACGCTCAAAGGCAGGAGCACAACGGTATGCGGCTGAACATGGAATTGCCATAATTTTTCCTGACACCAGTCCACGCGGTGACGATGTCGCTGATGAAGTTGATCGCTATGATCTGGGCAAAGGTGCAGGTTTTTATGTCAACGCGACACAAGCACCCTGGGCAAAACATTACCAGATGTATGATTACATCACACAGGAACTACCGGCATTACTGGAAAAAAACCTGCCCCTGATCGCCGGCCTTAAATCTGTCTCTGGTCATTCCATGGGCGGACATGGTGCTTTAATTTGTGCGCTTAAAAATCCGCATGCTTATAAATCGGTTTCCGCTTTTTCACCCATTTGTAACCCGATCAACTGTGACTGGGGGCAAGGGTGTTTCGATGCGTATTTGGGTGAAGACGTTAATTTATGGCAAGCCTACGATGCCACTGCTCTGGTCGATGCGGGCGCAAGGGTTACTGACATCCTGATCGATCAGGGCACAGCTGATGAATTTTATGATGAGAGACAGTTACTGCCTGAAAATTTCAAAGCCGCCTGTGAAATAGAAGGCCAGCCGCTAACGCTACGCATGCAAGAAGGTTATGATCATAGCTACCATTTTATTGCCAGCTTCATTGGTGAGCATATTGCCTATCATGCTAAGGCCTTGAAAAGGTAATCACTGCTATGAAAACATTTTCACAAGTACCTTAGCCACCTTCTGCATTTGCCTATCTCAGGGATACGGCGGTTTTTTTCTTAAGCGCATCGATACTCATAAATATATTCACGTTATCACTGACTAATGGTAGCAGGGTGTAAAGCCCAAACTCTGAACGTTTGATGGTAGTCGAGACTTTCACAGTGATTCGTTCTGAATAATCGTTTTTAATGTTTGCATTAACCAGGGTCACATAAAAGGCCACCGGGTGTGTTGTCGCCTGAATAGTCATCTCGCCCTTTAATACTGCCTGCGATTCGTTAAACCATTCAAAGCTACTACTAACAAAACGCATAGAAGGGAATTTTTCTACATCAAAGAAACTTTCACTTTTTAGCATCGCTCTGATAAAACCGGCGTTGGTATTCAGGCTCTCAGTATTGATCTCTACTACAGTGGGCTTATTATCAGTCGCACTATTTAGCATCACAAAGTTGCCTTTGAAATCCTGAAAACTGCCCCAAACGTCACCGACAGGACTATCAACCCGGAACTCCAGGGTTGAGGTGTTCTGTAGTATTTCATAGCTATGCCCGTTTAAATGCAGCCCCATATCTGGCACATGACTTTCAGGCTCGTTTGCGCGACTTGTGCTCACGCCCTCTGCACCGACCAGGGCACTATTAAGCATAACTATTAGCAGCAGGAATATTCTAAACTTTAGTTTCATAATGCCATGATTCTAAGACAAATCACTATATAAGTAAACTCTTATATGCCATGGGAATATATGGATATTACAAATATGATGTACCCCCTTGGTTTGTATAACCTTACATATTTAGCTAATATTCATATTTCCTCTAACAAGAAATGGATATCTATATGTCTCGTATCAGCCTTATCTTTTTTTCCTTTTTCACTTTAATTCTCACCGGTTGTGGCTCTATGCCTAATACGCCTGAGTTACTCGTTCAGAATGTTAAATCTGGCAGCATGTTCTCTGAGAAGGAGGTCTTTGAGGTAGAGCGGCCACTTTCCAAGGTTTCTAAAACTCTCAAGAAAAAATCTACTGAATGTTTCCGTCAACGTGTTGCCAATACTTCTAATACTGGCGGTACTGGTCTTCAGGTACAACGTACTTTGGTTCGGTCTTTCACGCCTAAAATAGTTATTGGAAAAAAACATACGCGTCTTACCCTGCAATCAATGATCACTGAGGGCTCCACTGAACTGGGTGACATGCCTAAAGATGGCTGGTACATGATGGTGGTAGATGCTTACAAGATTAACAAGAATAAAACACGTGTTGAAACTTACTTTCAGCAGCCCAGCTATCTTGGTGCCTTTTCGGCGATTAAACATTGGGCGACTGGCTCGAACATGGGCTGTCCTGATTTAACACAATGACAAGCACTTTGCGCATAGCCGCTCTTTTACTTACCACTGCTGGTATGTTTGCTTGCTCGACGACACATTCATACTTGAATGTGTCGCCTGAGAACCTGAGCCTTAAATCTGATATTCGTTCGGGAACAGCACGTATGCATGTGTACTATGTCGACAGGTCTTGCGAAATAACATATCAAGGTACAGTAGAATTAACTAAACCAAACATGAAGATTGGTATTCCTGTCAATTCACTTAGTTACCTAATCTTTAACTTTTCAGATTCTTCACTATTTTCAGGTAGCCACAGTGTGTCGTATGAGAGATATTTGAAACCCCGTTCGGGTCATCGCTATGATGTTGCTATTAGTTATGCTGACGGTATGTACGCAGCAACTATCCATGAGCAGAGTACAAAAAGTCGCGCCCGCAAAGAAATTGAAAATACCGTTCCTCGTATTTGCACCACACAGTAATTGTCTATAGTCAGATTATTGAAAATAAGTCTGCTAATCCTTACTCTCCTATCGAACTAGCACTATGTAATATAGCCAGCTACATAGATAAGAAAATTGACACCTACCAGCACTAAAATAGCTACTCTAAAGCTATACCAGTCATCTTTCACTTCAACTGAATGATTTTCCATTTTTAATCTCCTTTTAGAATTTCTCATACGATAATTATATTAATATTCAAGGCAGAAAAATTGAGGTAGATCACAGTTTTGAAAAATGCAAATCAAACTGGACATATCACCTCAAAAATCGAAGAATAATCCATCACATCCATTCCCTCTTTAACAGCTTTGTTTGTTATCCGTTCAATACCTTCCAGTGCATCGGTATTTAAGCCGCCGGCTTTGGCGTCATCGATAAACAATCGAATATCCTTCAGTAAATGCTGGGTTGAAAAATTGGCGGCACCAAAATCTCGATCTAAATATTTCTGTAACTTCTTGTCGTAGGTTTTTGCGTACAATGCACTTTCACGTACGGTTTCCATAAACAGGTCAGTATCGACACCATTTTTAATCGCATAACCCAGGCTCAGGGAAAAACCAGCAGTGAGTGATGCTATCATCTGGTTCATGGCCAGTTTGAGTGCTGCAGCTGAACCGGTTTCACCGATGTAGCGGGGCGCTGTTCCTAATATCTGAAGTGTAGGTAGCACATTTTCAAACACGTCTTTTGATCCACCTGCCATGATGATCAACGTGCCTATTTTTGCTTCGGGCAAGCTGCCGAGTACCGGCGCTTCCAGATAATCACCACCGCGTGAGATTATCGCTTCACTTATTTCTTTTGACTGCGCTGGTGAAATAGTCGCCATCTGTAAAATGGTTTTACCTTGAAGGTCCTTCTGTTTTTCAAGCTGCAGAATATCGCTAATTGCCTCGGCATTGCTGACCATGAGAATGATGGTGTCGGATGCGCTGACCAGTTCTTCCGTCGTTTCGCAAACAATAGCACTATCGTCCAGATCGTTAATATTGTCCTGAGTACGATTAAAAACCCTGACCGCGTAACCCTGTGACAAATAACGCTCGACGAACGCTTTGCCCATCAGGCCTATGCCGATAATACCTATATCCACGTTTCACCTTCTGATACAAATTCTAAGACCATCATTTTAGCAGGTGTCTAAATATTACAAATGGTCAATCTATAGTATGCCCATACAACGGTAACCCTTTCTCTGAAATCTGTCTACGTAACTCATCATTAATAAACAGGGCGGGCACTTCCAACTCTATGGCTCGACAATGTCTTTCTATGACAGCCATGGCTTCATCGCGATTATTGTATTTGGCTTTAGTTTTAAATTTCCCCTGGGCATCGGCAACACGCCATTTCTGCTGTTGCTTTTCAAGATTAAGCCAGGGGTCTCGCGTATTGATCTGCGTTATTTCCACTTTGCAGCTAAATGACTTCAGCAACCGATTCAGTGCTTTTGGTATGGTGCTATCATAATACTGTTTGATGGCTTGCAGATAACGCTGGTAACGCATTTCCTGTATGCTGCCCATCGACCAGGCAATGCCAGCATATCCATTCTGGCTTGCCTGAATGAGCATGAGTTTAACGGCGAGAACAGACCATTCCTGTTTGAAAGGCGCATTGGCAACCCTACCCCAGCTACTATTGTCGTAACCACTGCGCTTGCCGGACTGATGCCAGTCGCTTTGTACTTCTTCGATAAATAATATTTTTCTACCCGCGCAGTCTATGCGAGAAGTAGTTCGGATATGTGCGAGTATATTGTGGTCATAAAAGTGCGCGCCGAAAAAAGTGCGCTGGTGATCGGGCAGGCTGACGAACCATTCTCGATAGTCATCGCCGCCGAACAGCGTCAGGTAATCAAACTGTGTATTTGTTTTTGCGCCACTGTGTATGCCGAGATGTTCTCGTGCGTGTTCGTTAGCGGCTGTTTTAGCCTCCAGACTATTATCGTAAAACAGTCCACCGCTGTTATTGGTGATGGCTCGGCCATAGGGATCGAGCGCAAACCAGTATTTATTGAGCGCCATTGGATGGTCATTATTCAGGGTTTTTATTACGCCAACACGATAATTACAGTAGTTGTCGACGTAACGCAGCACGCAGATACATTCGAGGTCGAGCTTGAGGGCGGCGCGATAAACCACCTGATGCGGCATACATTGTGCTACTTCTCTAAAACTAAGTCCGCCATTTTCGCCCCAGATCTGTTCAATGCTGAGCTCAATGCGCAGCTCGTTATTACCATTTTGCTGCAACTGCTGTTTACTGATGATGGACTCTGGCGCCTGTTGCTGAAGATAGCGCCTGATGCCCGACCAGTGAATTTCTTCTTCACGAACGCCACTTTTCCTGAGATTTTCGATGGTAGACAGCCATTGTGCTGCACTGGCGCGTCGTAGCGGCAGCTCATTTAGACGCTTTTGCAGCAGGCTATACAGGTGTTTTGGGGAGGTGTAGCTTTTGACGGAAAGTTGCTGCTGGTTTTCAACGAGCCTGCGGCGTGCGGTTTCGATACGACGGCGCTGGTCGTTCTGCTGTATATAGCGAGAGAGTGCTACTTTATCTTCATCGCTCCAGTCCTGGGCATAGCGAACACTTTCAAGGGTATGGCCGGAATATTCATAATCGAATTCTGACCAGCCACACTTTATCTGTCCGTCTTCATCAGACTTACGATAGATGATATCGACCAGCGCATACAGTTTGCGATGCTCTGAACGCAGACCAATACCCTGTTGCTGTAATGCATGGTATTTGGATCGATCTGTTGAGATATCAACCACTCTTCCGCTGGGTAATTCCACCATTTTCCACATTTCCTCAGTAACGGCTTTTAATCAAGCCCTTATACCTGAGTAAAATACTATGGAATTATTTTATTATCACCCAAGTAAACATAGGTGTTTGTTATAGCCCCCCTCTGAGCTTTAATGCTCTAAATGTTGCTCCAACCGTATATGCTGATGTTTTATAATGATTTGTCGCCAGCATCTGTACATCATCAAAACCAGCCTCTCCCATAATTTTAATCAACTCACTACTTGTTAATGTACCCGCAATACAATCAGCCCAGGACTCATCTTCACAACAACTCGTCGAAATGTTATTTTCGTCTTTTATCATGTCACAAAAAAATAATCTGCCATTATTTTTTAAGACACGGTAAATTTCTGCAAAAACAGCTTCTTTATATAATGATAAATTTATCGCACCATTTGAAATCACCACATCAACACAGCTATCTTCAACAGGTAGTTTTTCGTCATCGCCCTGATATACCGTTATATTTGATAGCCCAGCCAATGTCGCATGCTGCCTGGATTTCTCAACCATCGCCGGTGTAACATCAAGGCCCAGCACCTTGCCTTTTTCTCCAACTAATAAAGCTGCCACACAAAGATCAACACCAGCACCACAACCAATATCCAGCACAGTTTCACCTGCATGCAGTTCACCCGCACTAAATGGGTTGCCGACAGCGGCACAGTAGCTCCATATTACTTCTGGAATACTATTTATCCATGCTCCCTTATAATGATGATTAAGCGCATTTTGCATACCTTTATCCCAGCCGAAATCCTTGCCAGGGTTAGTCGCAAAATCTGTATATAAATCTATAATTGAATACCGGTTCATTTATCCGCACTACTTTTTTATAAAAAGGGGTATGCGTTTTAAATAGTTGCCGGCTCAAACTCAATCAAGGTATCCACATCGGCTTCATAATCAATGCCATCAATACCAAAGCCAAACAATTTTAAAAATTCATCCTTGTAACCCTGATAATCGGTGAGTTCAAAAATGTTGTCATTATTCACCTGTGGCCAGAGTTCTTTAACTTTATTCTGCACATCATCACGTAATTCCCAGTCATCCATGCGGATACGTGCGGTGTCATCGAGCTCTGCGCCACCCTCTTTATATAACTGAGTACGGAACATGCGATTGATTTGCTCGATACAGCCTTCATGAATATTCAGTTCTTTCATCACCTTAAAGCCCATGGCGATATATAAAGGCATCACCGGTATAGCCGCGGAAGCCTGTGTGACCACGCTCTTGAGTACGGCAACATTGGCAGTACCGTTAATATCGGCGAGTGAACTTCGTAAATCACCTGCGGCACGATCCATGTCCTCTTTGGCTTTACCCAGAGCGCCGTGCCAGTAAATAGGCCAGGTAATATCCGTACCGATGTAGCTGTATGAAACTGTTTTAACGCCATCGGCTAATACGCCAGCCTCTTTCAATGCAGCCATCCACAATTCCCAGTCTTCACCACCCATGACGGTGACGGTGTTCTGTATTTCTTCTTCTGTGGCTGGTTCGATTTCAGCATCGATAATTTCATCTTTGCTAGTGTCGACCGCGGTGGCCTTGTAGGTTTCACCTATGGGCTTTAATACTGAGCGAACGACTTCACCGCCGTCGGGCATTTTGCGTACCGGTGAGGCCAGCGAGTAAACAACCAGGTCAACCTGGCCCAGATCAGCTTTAATGATTTCGATAGCTTTGGTGCGCATTTCATTGGAGAAGGCATCGCCGTTGATGCTTTTGGCGTACAGGCCTTCTGCGTGCGCGGCTTTCTCAAATGCGCCTGAGTTATACCAGCCTGCAGAACCGGGTTTTTTCTCGGTGGCGGGTTTTTCCAGAAATACGCCCAGGGTGGCCGCGCCCGAACCAAAGGCGGCGGTAATACGCGAAGCCAGGCCATAACCTGTGGATGCGCCAATCACCAAGACTTTCTTTGGGCCATTTGCCACAGCGCCATCAGCTTTGACGCGCGCTATTTGCTGGTTAACATTGGCTTCGCAACCAGTTGGATGGGTGGTAGTACAGATAAAACCGCGAGTTTTTGGTTTGATAATCACGTTAGAGTTTTCCGCTTGTGTTATATGAAGTAGTTTCTTATTTTAGCAGACACCTGAATGCCAACAAACTTGTCTATTCTAACCTCAATTCCGTATTACTATTAAAAACTCTGGACTGCTGTGTGACTGGATCGATAAATCGTAGTTCTTTTGCCAGTAGCTGTAGTGGCAGGGAATACATTTCACCGGCCTTTGGCAATAACATCGGATAAAACCTGTCGTTCAATAATGGCCAGCCCAATGATTGCATGTGCAGTCGCAGCTGGTGTGTTTTTCCGGTTATCGGGTTTAATTCAAATAATGCCTTATCGTCAGATTGTTCCAGACAACGAATCACGGAATGGCTGTTCGGTTCACCTTCGACCACCTTCATTAGAAAACGCGGATTGGATTGTATTATTCGATTTTGTACTACCCATTCTTTACCAACTATACCTTCTTCGTTTTTTACCCTGGCTATGGCTTGATAGGTTTTGTGTATTTTGCGCGTACTAAACAGTTTATGGTAAAGATGGCGAGTGGTCGGGTTAACTGAAAATAACACCAGGCCTGCCGTTGGCCTGTCCAGCCGGTGCAAAGCCTGTAAGTTTTGAAAGCCGGTTTTTTCTCGTAAGCGATTTTGCAGACACTCTTTAATATAAATACCCGTAGGTATTACCGCCAGGAAATGGGGTTTGTAAGCAACCAGAATATGCTCATCCTGAAATAATATTATTTCTTCAAACGGAATGACAGGCTCGCTTTCTACTTCACGGTAATAATAAACGCGTTGCTGTGGCTGAAAGGGCGAGTCTGCGGTAATTAATGAGCCATCGTGCCAATGCACTTTGCCATCAGCCACGCGTTGTTGCCAAACCTCAGGCCTAATATTTTGAAATTTAATAATAAGGTATTCCAGCACACTGGCAACACCGGGATTGGTCTGCGGCAAACTTACCTTTGAGGGGTGTTTTGAAATGCTCATTCTATTAGCTGTTTTAAGGACACAAGCCAGAATTATAGCCAGTTAATCAACAGAACTTTTATGTCTAATAATATCACCCGACATTAAGAAAATAATATCTTCCGCAATATTAGTCGCATGATCAGCTATACGCTGAAGCTGTCGGCATACTGTTAAAACACTCAGACGTTGTTCTGTTTCCTGTGGCGATGACTTAATGCACTCTACCTGATTACGATATATCTTTTCCGCCAGTTGACGAATATTTTGTCCCAGCACTAATACGTTATTAGCAACCTCCAGATCACTTTCAACAAAGGCCAGCATGCTCTTTTTAAGCATCATTCTTGCCTGTGCCGATAATTCAAATAACTGTTCCGGCACATCAATTTTGGGCAGATTAGTCAGCTTGATTGCCTCTTCTGCAATAATTACCGCATGATCTCCGATGCGTTCAAGATCGCTGTTTATTTTTAACACGGCAACAATCAAGCGCAGGTCGTTGGCCACGGGTTGATGTAGCGCCAATAATTTTAAGCAGTCTTCCTCCATTTCTATTTCTGCTCTATCGACACCACTGTCTTCATCGATTACATTTTGCGCGGGCAAATGTTCAAGTTCAGTGATAGCATGAATTGACTGTCCCACTTGCTCTTCAACTATATCTGACAGTTCAATTAGATGTTTATTAAGACGCTTCATCTCGCGTATAAAATGTAATGACATGTTTGTTTCCTGTTGCGGCGTCTAACCGAATCGTCCGGTAATGTAATCGTGTGTTCTTTTATCTACGGGGTTCTGAAATATTTGTTCTGTTTGACCGACTTCCACCAGTGAGCCCATATGAAAAAAACCGGTTCGTTGTGACACACGCGCAGCCTGCTGCATGGAGTGCGTGACAATAATAATAGTGTAGTTCTCTTTTAATTCCCACATAAGGTCTTCAACGTGATTGGTGGCGATGGGGTCAAGTGCTGAGCAAGGTTCATCCATCAATAGTACTTCTGGATTAATCGCGATAGCACGGGCAATACATAATCGCTGCTGCTGCCCACCAGATAATCCGAGTGCTGAGTTATGTAAGCGGTCTTTTACTTCGCTAAATAATCCGGCTTTGTTCAGGCTATTTACTACAATTTCTTCAAGATCATCTTTATCTTCTGCGATGCCATGAATTCTTGGTCCATAGGCAATGTTGTCAAAAATACTTTTTGGAAAGGGGTTGGGTTTCTGAAACACCATGCCGACCTTTCTACGCAGCGATACCACGTCGATACTGGGCGCGTATATGTCCTCTTTGTTGAGCGTAATTTGACCGGTGATTTTACATTCGTCAATGACATCATTCATACGGTTTATGCAACGTAGAAATGTTGATTTTCCGCAACCGGATGGGCCGATCAAAGCTGTGATTTGCTGTTCCTGTATATCGATGGATACATCGTGCAGCGCCTGTGTATTACCATAAAAGACATTGACGTTATCGGCACGCACGATTGTTTGCGTGCTATTCGTCGCACTTTTTCTCGTTGTCTGTAATGACGGGATTGATGCTCGAGTTGATTCATTCATGTTGTTAGACGCTGAGGCATTGTTATTAGGCATAAGATGTTCTACTTGTTGGATATTCTTGTTCGATTACGAATGACTACAGCCAGTAAATTCATCACGATTAAAAACACGATGATGACCATGATGGCTGCCGCCGTTTTTTCAACAAAACCACGTTCAGCACTTTCGGCCCATAAATAAATCTGTACCGGCAACGCGGTCGCCGGATCTGTCGGAACACCGGGGACGCTGGCAATAAAAGCGACCATGCCTATCATTAATAGAGGTGCGGTTTCACCAAGCGCCTGAGCTAAACCAATAATAGTACCGGTCAGTGTACCGGACATGGCTGCGGGCATGACATGATGAAAAGTGACCTGTATGGGCGATGCTCCCATGGCCATTCCGGCTTCACGAATACTCGGTGGTACGGTTTTGATGGCTGATCGACAGGCAATAATAATGGTTGGCAAGGTCATCAGGGCCAGAACAATGCCGCCCGCTAATGGCGTACTACGCGGCATGCCAAAAATATTGAGAATTACGGCCAATCCTAATAAACCAAAAATCACCGATGGCACAGCGGCAAGGTTATTGATATTGGCTTCAACCATTCGTGTCATAAAACTGTCACGTGAAAATTCTTCCAGATAAATGGCTGCAGCAACACCCAATGGAAATGAAATCATTAAACAGATTAATAAAGTATAGATCGTGCCCACAACGGCACCGCCAATTCCCGCCAGCTCAGGATAGCGCGAATCTGCCTGTGTAAAAAAATCGATGTTAAATTTTATGATTACCTGCTTATTATCAATCAGTGTCTGTAACCATTGTTTCTGATTTTCTTTCAGGCGACTCTTGAATTGTTCTCCTGTCAACGTGGCTTTATAGTATTGGTCTGCATCTGATGACACTGGCACTGTTAAAGTAATGATGCTACCAATGCTTTCCGGTTTGAGTAAGAGCATATCTCTAACATCCAGCTCAGCACCAAGGCTAATCAATTTTGTCAGATCTCGTTTTTCTTTTCTTTTTTTCACCTCAGGGAAAAGGTCATATAAACTTTGTTTAACCACTTTTGCGACATTGGCCTCCTGCATTTCTTCAGGACTGGCTGTGCTAGTCACACCTAACCTGTCTTCATCCAGATTTATTTCCAACGTAATCACTGTTTGTTGAAACGCGGAATATCCGGTTGAAAAAATATTGCCCAGGAGAAATAATAAAGCACTACCTGCTATCACCAGACCCAGAATGCCATAGGCACGAAAACGGAAATCGGCCAATATGCGACTCCGATTTCTATTTTTTTGATTCAACGTATCTTCGTTATGCATACTGTTCTCGGTATTTTCTGACTACACGCAACGCAAGAATATTAAGCAGCAGCGTAAAACAGAACAGGGTTAGGCCAAGAGCAAACGCGGACAGCGTTTTTGGACTATCAAAGGATTGGTCGCCAACTAATATGGTCACAATCTGCGCGGTAATGGTGGTCACACTTTCCAATGGGTTTGCTGTCATATTAGCGGCTAAACCTGCTGCCATGACTACAATCATGGTTTCACCTATGGCACGAGAAAATGCCAGCAACAAAGCAGAAACAATGCCGGGCAGGGCGGAAGGCAAGACTACTTTTCTAATAGTTTCAGCTTTAGTTGCGCCCATCGCCAGAGATCCGTCACGTAGTGACTGAGGCACTGCAGAAATGACATCTTCAGATAATGACGAAACAAACGGGATTATCATAATGCCCATAACCAAACCTGCTGCTAGTGCACTTTCTGATGATGCACTCAAGCCTGCAGCTCTACATATATCAACAATCATCGGCGCTACAGTGAGGGCGGCAAAGAAGCCATAGACCACGGTGGGAATTCCAGCGAGGATTTCCAGTGCGGGTTTTGCGTATGCTCGTAATTTCGGTTGTGCGTATTCGGCCAGATATATGGCTGAATACAATCCCACGGGAACAGCAATCAGCATGGCAATTGAAGCTATTAATAAAGTGCCTACAAATAAAGGTATTGCACCAAATGCACCTGAACTACCGGCCTGATCGGCACGAATAGCCATTTGCGGACTCCAATGCGTGCCAAACAAAAAGTCGGTAAAAGGAACTTGCTGAAAAAATCGCAATGTTTCAAAAAGTAACGCCATAACTATGCCAGCGGTAGTCAGTACCGCAACAGCTGAACTGGCAGCTAAGACTATTTTGACGATCCGTTCTACCTGTTCTCGCGCGGGTGTACTTTCTTTAAATCGCCGGTTGACGCCTCTAAAACCCAGTAATCCGCTAACCAGCAACATCGTTAGAATAAACGTGTCGGTATTTTCTTTTGTTTGCAGATAGCTCTGCACAGCCTGTAATGTGTTGGCGTCATCCGTGTGTGTCAACAACAAACCATTGGCAATCTGTGTAATTTCAAGATATCGAAAATCCGTGTCTTTCAATAATACCTTACTGTTTTGAGTCAGTTCAGATAAGACCGAGGGTTTTATAATCATACTATCGCTGATTAACCATAAACTGGAAATTGCCAGCATTGGCAATGCAACCCATAAGCCATGATTAAGACCATGGTAGATAGGGCGCGAATGCAAATTAGATTTTGATTTTGCTCTATGCCAACCACGTAAGCCTGACATTAATGTCAGGCTTAGCGCGACTACAAAAGTGAGTAAACTACTCATATTTATAATTCATTCCTGTTTATGGCTACATTACTATCAGCTTTTTAGCTACTTCACGTAGCTTAGTACGCTTTCCATCTTCCAGTGGTACCAAACCTGCATCGATCAGATAGCCTTCATCACCAATGGCTTTTTCATTAGTAAAGGCATTCAGGTATTCTTTCAAACCAGGAATTACACCGATGTGTGCCTTCTTTACATAAAAGAACAGGGGCCTGGCAATGGGGTATTTATAACTTTGAATACTTTCCAGTGAGATTTCTACACCTTCAATTGTTGCAGCCTGAATTTTATCGCTATTGTTTTCAAGGTAACTAAAACCGAAAATACCAAAGGCCTCTTTATTTGCTCCCAGTTTCTGTACGATCAAAGCGTCGTTTTCACCAGCTTCCACAACAGGGCCGTCTTCACGCATAATTTTGCAGGATTTTTTATCTTTCTTTTTCACTTCAGCAGGACAACCGCCTTTCATGACTTTATCATTCCATGCATCACGTGTACCGGATGTTGGAGGTGGAACCAGAATAGAAATTTTTGTGTCCGGTAATGACTTATCAATGTCACTCCATTTTTCTGGTTTTGGACCGTGCTCAGCCATAGCCATCCACAGTTGCTGTCGTGTGAAATTAACAGGCTTGTTGCTAACGTCATTAGCAAAGGCTATTCCGTCATTACCGAAGCTGACTTCGATGATATCCTTTACGCCATTTTTGCGGCAATTCTCAAGTTCTGACGATTTGATCGCACGTGATGCATTTGATACATCAGGGTGGCTCGCACCAACACCTTTACAGAACAGTTTCATGCCGCCACCCGTTCCGGTACTTTCAACAACAGGGGTTTTAAATTTACCGCTGCCACCGAAACGCTCGGCAACCAGTGTTGAAAACGGGTATACCGTTGAAGAGCCAACGATTTGAATTTGATCACGAGCCTGTGAAACAACGGGAGTTGCCGCAAGAACGATTACTGATAACAGGCTATTACGAATAACTTTATTTTTATTGCTTAGTTTCATTACTCTCTCCAACAAGTGGAATTTAATGTTGGAGCGCATCTTGGCGGGGAATTGTTAGGTTTTTGTTAGGAATCCTTGAGATGTTAATGAGATATGGGAAGAATGATGCTGAAACGGCATCCTACGGTTCCATTATTCTCGACTTCGACCTGACCGCCATGAATATGGACAATATGCTTGACGATGGCCAAACCTAAACCGGTGCCACCAATACGTCTGCTGCGTGATTTATCTACCCTGTAAAAACGCTCAAATAGCCTTGGAATATGCTGTTCTGGTATACCAGGACCTTCATCGCTGACGCTCAGCAGAATCTTATTACCGGTTTCTTCCACCGACAGCGTGATGGTTTTATCTTCATTGCTGTATTTAATGGCATTATCGATAAGATTGACCAGCGCCTGTGTCATCAAAGAATGATCAACCTGTATCTCGATATTGTCCTTACAGTTGATATCAATCGTTATATTTTTTGCTTCGGCACGACTTTGACAATTTTCAGCACTGAAATGTAGCAACTGGCAGGCATCCGCTTCATTTAGCGCCAAAATTTGGGTAATGGGTGCGCTCTCAAGCCGGGACAGGGTAAGCAGGTCATCGACAATTGCCGCCAATCGATCATTTTGTTTACACACTATACTAAGGAATCGCTCAAGATCAGCCGGGTCGTGCTGCGCACCATCAAGCAGCGTTTCAACATAACTTTTAATTGTAGCAATGGGGGTTTTTAACTCATGCGAAACATTGGCAACAAAATCCTGGCGCAGATTTTCCAGCCTATCGAGCTGCTCAGCCATACGATTAAGCGCATTACCAAGCTCAGCGATCTCTTTTATATCGTACTCGGGCAGTGCATGACTGAAATCACCCTTGGCAAATAAATTGGCCTGCTCAACAATCTCTGCCAACGGCTGATTTATTTTGCGATAGATATTAACAATCACTATTGAAATGATCGCCAGTAGAACAATGAGCAAAATCATAAACTGCCGGTACAACTCATCGAGCAACCTATCTATAGAGATCAATGAAATTGCTGTTCGTATTGCACCTATAACTTTTTCATCTTCAGAACGTGGAATGGAAAAATAAAGCATGGAGGTTTGCAATGTAGCACTAAAGCGTGTGCTCGAGCCACGTTGACCAGATAGAGCCTGACTAATCTCCGGTCGCTGTGCATGATTTTCCATCGTGTTTGCATCAACTTCAGAGTCGCATAATACGATGCCTTTTTTATTTATGATGGTTACGCGAAGATCAGGATCGGATAACTGCAACATATGGCATGCGGCATCAATGTTTGAGTTTTTTATTGACTGATCAACAGTGATGGCTCTGGATTCGAGTGTACCCTGCAGGTGATCAATAAAGAAATCGCGGAAACGATCAGTTGCATACCATGCTACCGTTAACAGGGTAAGCAGAACAATGCCTGCCGAGAATCCGTAGTGTAACCAGAGTGATTGTTTTTTATCCGTCATTCTTTGAAACGATAACCTACACCACGAACGGTTTCAATCAAATCAGCATGACTGCCCAGTTTTTTACGCAAGCCGGCAATCTGTACATCAATTGCTCGCTCGGTAACCACATATTTATCACCGCGGATCGCATCAACAATTTGATAGCGAGTAAAAACCCAGCCCCGGTGTGAGGCTAGAAAATGCAGAATACCAAATTCGCTTTTGGTTAAATCTATAGCTTCATTATCGATGCTCAATTGAAATTTCTTGGTATCTATCGTAAGCCCATCTATTTTCAATAAAGAAACATCAACGACATCAACTTGCTTCGATCGGCGTAATACACTACTAACTCTGGCCAATAAAATGCGTGGACTAAAAGGCTTGGTCACATAGTCATCTGCACCCAGCTCCAGTCCGCTAACAATATCTGCCTCTTCACCTTTGGCTGAAGCCATGATAATAGGGATCGCCTGTATTTCCCCATTTTGTCTAATATGCCGACAGACATCCATGCCGTTCATACCTGGAAGCATTAAATCAAGAATAATTAAATCAGGCTTTTTCGCAATGGCTTGCTCCAGTCCCTGTTCACCGGTTTCAACACCAATGGTCTGATAGCCTTCTCGCTCAAGATTATAAATGACGATATCCCTCAGGTCTTCTTCATCTTCAACTACTAGTATTGTGGGTTGATTTGCCATATTTATTTGCTTTTGAAATTCATCAATTGGCATATTTTCATACCATTTTGAATTATGACCTGCATTTATTATGATTGTGTTAGGAATTCTTCAGTAATTGATTAAATATGCATATCCTTATTTATCTAGTACAGGTTATTTTCCTATACAAAAATCTGAAAAAATCCTGCCCAATAAATCATCACTACTAAACTCACCAGTAATACTAGCTAATTGATTTTGTGCCAGGCTAAGTTCTTCTGCTACCAGCTCACCTTGTTTGTGTTTTAGATTTAAATCAGCACTTTCTAAATGCTGTTCAGCTTCTTCTATGGCTTCCATATGCCTGCGACGCGCCATGTATTTACCTTCTACACGATTCTCGTAACCCATACATTTTTTTAAATGCTGTTTTAGCAGATCTATACCTTCACCGCTTTTTGCAGAGACGAAAATATCTGTAGCATTACCTGCTAGTTCGATTATTTTTGCCACACCATTGTTTTTATCTATCTTGTTGTGAACAAAGGTAATACCCTGATTCTTTGAAAAGCTATCAATGATCTCTCTCTCTTCATTTTTTGAATCGCCATCCATAACGTACAACAAACGATCTGCTTTTTCTATTGCCTTCATGGCTCGACGAATACCTTCCTGTTCTACCACATCCTCGCTTTCACGCAGACCTGCAGTATCAATAATATGGAGAGGTAGGCCATCTATCTGTATGTGTTCGCGCAATATATCTCTAGTGGTTCCAGGAACATCTGTAACGATGGCGGTTTCCTGACCTGCTAGTTGATTTAGCAAACTTGATTTGCCGGCATTTGGTTTACCCGCGATGACCACTGTCATGCCTTCTTTCAATAATCTACCCTGTTGAGCCGATAATTTAACTTGCTTTAATTTTTCTCTTACTTCAATCAAGCTATTCTCTATAACCTGATCTGCGAGGAAATCAATTTCCTCTTCAGGAAAATCTAAAGCTGCTTCAACATGAATACGTAAACGCGTTAGTAGTTCTACCAGATTGTTTATTTCATTAGAAAACTCACCATTCAATGAATGAATGGCAGCGCGGGCAGCTTCGTGACTTTCTGCCGCTATCAAATCGGCAATCGCTTCTGCCTGTGCCAGATCGATTTTGTCATTAAGAAATGCTCGCTCGCTAAATTCTCCTGCCCTTGCGGCACGGGCACCCAGTGATAAAACTCGCTTGAGTATAATATCTAATACAAAGGGGCCGCCGTGCGCCTGCAGCTCCAGGACATCTTCGCCGGTAAATGAATTGGGGCCTTCAAAATACAAAGCGATGCCGTTATCGATGGCGGCTTTGTTTTCATCTTGAAATACGGAGTAGTGCGCGTAACGTGGGGTTGGTTTTTTTCCAAGTAGTTGCTCGGAAATGCAAGCAGCTTTGTCACCTGAGACCCTAACGATACCCACTCCACCTTGTCCAGGTGCGGTGGCTATCGCTGCTATGGTATCTTTTTCTGACATAGAACCATTCTGTTAGAATAGCTATTCTTTATTTTTCATTCTCAATACGTTTAGTGATGACGTATTGCTGAGTAATTGACAGTATATTATTAACCACCCAGTACAAAACCAGACCTGAAGGGAAGAAGGCAAACATCGCAGTAAATGCAAATGGCATTATCTGAAATATCTTTTGCTGCATAGGATCAACTGGAGCCGGATTCAACTTCTGCTGAATAAACATCGACACACCCATTATTACTGGTAAAACAAAATAGGGATCTTTGACTGACAGGTTATCGAGCCATAATGCAAAAGGAGCCTGTCGCATTTCTACACTTTCGAGTAGCACCCAATATAAGGAGATGAACACAGGAATTTGTACAAGTATTGGAAAACATCCACCCATCGGATTGATTTTTTCGCGCTTATACAACTCCATCATCGCCTTGCTCATGGCAGCACGGTCATCACCAAACTGCTCCTTCATTTGTTTCATGCGTGGTGCTACTTTGCGCATTTTTGCCATCGACTTATAACTCATTTCTGACAATTTATAGAACAGTGCTTTAACCGTAATGGTTAAGAAAATAATGGCCCAGCCCCAGTTCCCAAATATGCTATGTAACTTATCTAACCACCAAAACAAGGGTTTTGCGATGATTGTTAGTACGCCATAATCAACGGTCAGCTCAAGACCTGGCTCTATTTCTTGCAGTTTATATTGCAGTTTTGGCCCGGCGACAAATCGACTATTAAATGTACCTTGCTCATTTGGCATCAATTGTTTTGCTGCTGAGCGCGCACCTAAAGTATATCGGTCAGCCTGTGCGTTATACCGACTGAAATATAAGTTTTTACCATTATTTTCAGGGATCCATGCGGCAAGGAAATAATGTTGGATCATGGCTAACCAACCATCTTCCATCTCACTTTTCAGGTTTTTTTCCTGAATGTCATCGAAACCAATTTTTTCATATTTAATTTCATCGTTAAAAATAACACCACCAGTGTAAGTGTGTATGAACATTGAACTGTTCTCGTCTGATGGCTGACTACGGAATAATTGCATATATTGGCTACCACTCCAGCCACTTTGACCTGCCGATACATTATGATCGACGTTGATGGTGTAATCATTTCTGTGGAAGGTATAAAGTTTTGTTACTTTTGATCCGTCATTACCGACCCAGTGCAAAGGTACTTTAATTTCATCGACACCTTCAGCCAGACGATAGGTAAGCTGCTCTGCTGTATATATATCGTTATGTGTTGGTGCTGTTTTTTGATTGGCTGAAACCAGACCGGATTGGGCTATATGAAAATTAACTTCAGCATCAGTTAATAGCTCAACTTTTACCTCTGGCTTATCCGCATCAACTGCATACTTTCTTAGAATGGCTTTACGAATATCGCCACCCCGTGTATCAATTTCAACTTCTAATACGTCGGTGACAATTGTAATTCTTTGGCTTGTTGCCGCTGAAGTTGTTTTTTCTCTCGTGACTATTGTGCCCGGTACCGTTACGGCTGAAGGTACACCGCTTTCAATAGTACTGCTATTTTGCTGGGTACTTTCTACAGCAACAGGAGCTACCGGTTGTGGTCCATAATCTTTTTGCCATTCTGCCCACAATAAATAGGCAATGAAGAAAAGGGTGAAATAAAGCAGGGTTTTCTGATTTTCCATCACTAATGGTTTTCCGATTATTGCCCGATTTCCGGGTTATGTTTTATAGATTTATGATCTTTAGAGTGACCGTCTGAAACTTTACAGCCTGTAGGATTACTACTGGGAACCGGATCATAACCACCCTCACACCAGGGATGACAACGACCAATACGATAAATCGCTAACCAACTCCCACGAAAAACACCATGACTGCGAATTGATTCAATCGCATAGCAAGAACAGGTAGGCGTATAACGGCAACTGGGCGCGAAATAAGGACTTATCGCGATTTGATAGAAACGAACTAAAGCTATTAAAATTCGGCGCATTTCTTTTTTAATAATCCCCAATGTCTTTCCAGGGACTCTTTCAGCTCCTGATTAGTTCCTTTGGCACCATTTTTTCCTGCCATAACAACATAATCAGCATTGTAATTTTGCTCTGATAAGCGGAAGTTTTCTCGAACGAGACGTTTGAGTCGATTTCTTCCTACTGCAAGTTTTACTCTACGTTTTGAGATTGCCATGCCCAGTCTTGGACGGCCCAGGTCGTTAGGTCTGGCTAATACCGTAAAATATTGGTCGTTTGAACGCACTGATTTCTCGAAAACTCGATCAAAATCAGCTACGTTCAACAACTTAGCGGACTTTGGTAAGCGTGCGCGCTGCACAATCGCTAAGCTCTAAGTTTTTCAGCCTTAAACGGTAAGTTTATGACGACCTTTAGCGCGACGTGCTTTTAATACTCTACGACCACCAACTGTGCGACTACGTGCACGGAAACCGTGCGTTCTTGCCCTTTTTAATGTGCTGGGTTGGAATGTTCTTTTCATTGCTCTAAACCTATAACTGTTATTAATTCAGCGAACCGCGCATTTTACTGATGCCGACATACTTAGTCAAAGACTAATTCCACCATTTTTCAACAGCTTAGATATTGTTCTCTTTTATATTATCTTTTGTCTGTGGATAAGCCCTATTAACAAGTATAGAATCCACCTTCCTTTTTTATACTATTTCTTGTTTTCGTTACGGAGAACCGCTTCCTTGACCGCGATATATTGGCCTAATTGTTTACAGCAGCTCGAGCAGAAACTCTCTGATCAGCAGTTAAATACATGGATAAGGCCGCTCCAAATTAAAGAAGAAGAAAACACTATTACTTTACTGGCGCCCAACCGCTTTGTACTTGACTGGGTAACAAAAAATTTCCAGCAACAAATCCGTGACATTCTTATCGAAATAGGAGCAATCAATGTTTCTTTAACGATTGAAGTCGGCACACAGACAAAATCAGCTAACTCAATACCTGCCTCAAACCCAATATCGGTAGCTAAAAACCTTATTTTTGAAACAAAAAAAACTACCAGCGATCACCAACATCCGATTGAACACAATCTTAATCCAGCATTCACTTTTGACAGTTTTGTTGAAGGTAAATCAAATCAGCTAGCCAAGGCTGCATCTTTACAAGTTGCGGAAAATCCTGGCCAAGCCTACAACCCACTTTTTATGTATGGTGGCGTTGGTTTAGGTAAAACCCATCTTATACACGCCATTGGCAATAGGATGCTGCAACATAATCCACAGGCCCGTATTGCGTATCTTCATTCTGAACGCTTTGTCGGTAATATGGTTAAAGCCTTACAGCATAATGCCATTGACTCTTTTAAACAGCATTATCGTTCTCTAGATGCCTTGTTAATTGATGACATCCAGTTCTTTGCCGGAAAAGAGCGATCACAAGAAGAATTCTTCCATACTTTCAATGCCTTACTCGAAACTGGTAGTCAGATTATTTTGACCTGTGATCGTTACCCAAAAGAAGTAGAAGGCCTTGAAGAACGACTACGTTCAAGATTTGGCTGGGGATTACCTGTTTGTATAGAACCTCCAGAGTTGGAAACTCGTGTCGCCATTTTGCAGAAAAAAGCGGAAGAATATAATATTGAGTTTCCAAGTGAAGTGGCCTTTTTTATTGCTAAGCGCATCCGTTCCAATATACGTGAATTGGAAGGTGCTTTTCGTCGTGTTATGGCAACAGCTAATTTTACAAAAAAACCAATTACACTTGATTTGGCTAAAGACGCATTACGTGATCTAATTGCACTTCAGGATAGGGCGATCACCATTGAAAATATACAAAAAACAGTCGCTGAATATTACAAAATTCGAAGTTCTGATTTATTATCCAGTCGTAGAAGTCGCTCTATAACAAGACCTCGACAACTAGCAATGGCTTTATCTAAAGAACTAACTAACCATAGCCTACCTGAAATTGGTGAAGCCTTTGGCGGAAGAGATCACACAACAATTTTACATGGTTGTCGTAAAATAGCAGAACTTAGGGACTCAGACGCGAAAATAGACGAAGATTATAAAAATTTAATGCGTATTTTAAGTAACTAATAACAACTTGTGGATAAACTGTTATCAGGCTCTTCGTAAAATGTAGACGAAAATTAACAAAAAAGTTATCCACAATTGATCTACAGGATGGGGGCAGAATACCCCCCGTATATATTGCTTTATTTCTTACCTAAAGCTTTGAATAATAAGGGGTTATTGGCTTTATCCAAGTTATTAATGGGTACTAATAATAACAATAAGTATATAAATAAAGAACTATTACTAATAAGGCATCACTAAAATGAAATTTCAAATTCAAAGGGACAACTTGCTTAATTCTTTACAGCAAATAATTGGTGCTGTAGAAAAAAGGCAAACAATGCCTGCTTTATCCAATGTACTGATTAAGGCTGATAATGATTCGTTATCACTTACAGCAACAGATTTAGAAATTGAATTTGTTACCAATTTAAATATGGTCATAGATGAACCAGGTGAGATCACCGTACCTGCACGAAAGTTATTAGATATATGCAAGTCACTACCAACTGATTCTCAAGTGAATATCACAATTAAAAATGAAAAAGCCATGATCCAATCTGGCCGTAGTCGTTTCTCTTTGGTTACACTACCTGCTTCAGATTTTCCCTCCTTGGATGAAATAAGCTCAAATTCCGAGTTTGAAATACCACAAAAAACATTAAAAGATATTATTGATAAAACATCATTTGCTATGGCACAACAGGATGTTCGTTATTATTTGAATGGTCTAATGCTGGAAGTAGGTTCCAAAATATTAAGAGCTGTAGCGACTGATGGTCATCGTTTGGCTTATTGTGAAAAAGAAACTGATTGTGAATTAGCTGATATTAAACAAGTTATTCTTCCGCGTAAGGGTGTTATTGAATTAGCGCGTTTGTTAGATACTAGCGAAGATAAGGTTAAAATAATTTTAAGTAACAATCATCTTCGTGTTGAATTAAATAATATTCGATTCACATCGAAATTAATTGATGGACGTTTTCCTGATTACAATCGTGTAATCCCAGATGATGGTAACCATGTAATGTCAGCTGAGCGCGAAGTTTTAAAACAAGCTTTAATTCGCGCATCAATACTTTCTAATGAAAAGTATCGTGGAATACGCTTAATTTTAGAAGAAAATTTAGTACGTCTACAGGCACATAATCCTGACCAGGAAGAGGCCGATGTCGAACTTGAAGTTAATTATAGAGGTGAAACTTTAGAAATTGGTTTTAATGTAAATTACATGATAGATGCACTAAACGCAGCTAGCTCAGAAATTGCACAACTAACATTGAGAGATTCTAATAGTAGTTGTTTGCTAACTTACCCGGATCAACCTGATTGCAAATATGTCATCATGCCGATGCGACTCTAGTTTTAGCTAGCAAAAAAGGACTGTTATGCATTTAATGCAGTTACAGATCCAGAACTTTCGAAATCTAACTGAGATTAATTTCGAACCAGTTGATGGTGTAAATCTTATAACCGGATTAAATGCTTCAGGTAAAACCAGTTTACTCGAAGCTATTTATTACCTTAGTCACCTTCGATCATTTAGAACTCACCAGATTAGTGATTTAATTAAACACCAGTCAACCGAATTGCAATTAGTTGCAAAAATTCATACTGATTCAAATAATCAAATACCGCTAGGGATCAAGCGCAGTCGTCATAAACTTGAAGTTCGTGCTAATCGACAACCGATTAAAAGGGTGGCTGATATTGCTACACTATTTCCCGTCCTAACTATTCATCCCGACAGTTATAAACTCATTACAGGCAGTCCTTCAGAAAGAAGACAGTACATGGACTGGGGCGTGTTCCACGTGGAACATGATTTTTTTGGCGTATGGCAAAGATTCAAAAGAGCGCTATCACAACGTAATGCTGCATTAAAATCCAGGCAGAATGATGATTATTGTTCATTGTGGGATAAAGAGCTATTTGATATGGCTACTTATATCGATAACTTAAGAAGTAAGTATTTAAGTAATTTGCAGTCATATTTGAATAATCTAATGCTTGAATTTTTTAAGGATCAGTCTGTAGAAGTAACATACAAGCGTGGCTGGAATAATGAAGCAAGTCTTGATAGCTTGCTAAAAAGTGAATTAAATAAGGATAGGTTAAAGGGGTTTACTCAATACGGACCACATCGGGCTGAGTTAAGTATCAAGGTAGATGGACAGTCTGCGCAAACGGGAATATCCAGGGGGCAGCAGAAAACACTGGTTGCTTTGTTGAGATTGGCCCAGGCACAGCAGTTTACAGAGAGTACAGGTAGAAATTGCATCTTACTGTACGATGACCTGGCTGCAGAATTAGATCTGCCGCACAGGAAAAAAATACTAAAAGTTTTATCCAAAATGAAGACGCAGCTATTTTTAACTTCCATAGAAATAGATCAGGTTGATTTATCTGCATGGGATATTAAAAAAATGTTCCACGTGGAACAAGGTAAGCTGAAAGACCTGATATAATCACGACTTACTCGATAATTGGTTAACTCAATGAGCACAGAAAAGACTTACGATTCCTCAAATATTAAGGTATTAAAAGGACTTGAGGCGGTTAGAAAGCGCCCCGGTATGTATATTGGTGATACCGATGATGGTTCCGGTTTACATCATATGGTTTTTGAGGTGGTTGATAACTCTATCGACGAAGCGCTTGCCGGGCATTGTACTGAAATCAACGTTAAAATTAATACCGATGGATCTATTACGGTAAAAGATAACGGTCGTGGTATCCCCGTTGATATTCATGAAGAGGGCGTTTCTGCTGCAGAAGTGATTATGACTGTGTTACATGCGGGCGGTAAGTTCGATGATAATTCTTACAAAGTTTCTGGTGGTCTTCACGGTGTTGGTGTATCTGTTGTAAATGCCTTATCGGAAAAGATGCTGCTGACTATTCAGCGTGGTGGTGAGACGCATCAACAGGAATACAGCATGGGTGATCCAGTTTCACCGCTAAAAGTTATTGGGAAAACTGAAAAGACAGGAACTGAGTTACGTTTCTGGGCTAGTGTTGATGTATTTAGAAATATTGAGTATCACTACGATATTCTGGCTAAGAGATTACGTGAACTGTCTTTTCTGAATTCTGGCGTGCGTATTGTTCTTAAAGAAGAAGCGACAGACAAAGAAGATATCTTTGAATATAAAGGTGGTATACAGTCATTCGTTGAACATCTGAATAAAAACAAAACACCTGTGCACGAAACAGTTATTCATTTCACCGCAGAAAAAGATGATGTGGTGGTTGAATGTGCATTGCAGTGGAATGATTCCTATCAGGAAAATATTTATCCGTTCACGAATAATATTCCACAGAGGGATGGCGGCACCCATATTGCTGGTTTCAGAGGTGCGTTAACGCGTAGTCTTAATCAATACATGGAAAAATCCGGTATTGCGGTAAAAAATAAAGTGAATGTAACCGGTGATGATGCGAGAGAAGGCTTGACCGCTGTATTGTCAGTGAAAGTACCAGACCCTAAGTTCTCATCTCAAACCAAAGATAAGTTAGTTTCTTCTGAAGTAAAAGGTATTGTCGAATCTACAATGGCAGAGAAACTTCAGGAATTTCTATTAGAAAGACCCGCTGAAGCCAAAGCTATTACAGCCAAAATTGTTGATGCAGCTCGCGCACGCGAAGCAGCCAAAAAAGCACGAGAAATGACCCGCCGTAAAGGTGCGCTGGATATTGCTGGCTTGCCAGGTAAATTAGCAGACTGTCAGGAAAAAGACCCCAGTTTATGCGAACTGTATTTAGTGGAAGGGGACTCAGCGGGTGGTTCTGCCAAGCAGGGCCGTTCCAGAAAAACTCAGGCGATTCTACCTCTTAAGGGTAAAATTCTGAATGTTGAGAAAGCTCGCTTCGATAAGATGATTGCTTCAGCCGAAGTTGGTACGTTAATTACTGCACTGGGTTGCGGCATCGGTAAGGATGAATACAACCCTGATAAATTACGTTATCACCGTATTATTATCATGACCGATGCGGATGTCGATGGATCTCATATTCGCACCTTGTTGCTGACCTTTTTCTACCGCCAGATGAAAGAGCTGGTTGAACGTGGCCACATTTATATTGCTCAACCGCCTTTGTATAAAGTTAAGAAAGGTAAGCAGGAACGATATGTAAAGGATGATGAAGAGTTAAACGCTCATTTGTTACAGTTGGCACTGGATGGCTCAAAATTATTTGTCAATAAAGCAGTACCCGCTTTATCAGATACCGCCCTTGAAAATTTGGCACAAAGTTACCTGATCGCTAAATCATCTATTCAACGTTTATCCCGAAGAGTGGATAATAATATTCTGGATGAAATGATTAACCTTAATGGTGTTGCAACGGAAGATGTTTCAAACTCAGAAAAACTGCGTGAGTATGCAGATAACTTATTGATTTCATTAAAGAAACATGAGTTATCTGGTATCTGCTACCGTTATGAAATAAGCCAGGATGAGGATGGAAAACCTGTCCTGGAAATGATTAAACAGATGCATGGTCTCGATCACAGTTATCTATTGGGTGAAGAATTCTTTACTTCAACCGATTACAGACAATTAGCAAAATTGGGCGATAAGCTCGAAGCGTTGTTAGGTGAAGATGCTTATATTGAGCGTAGCGATAAACAATGTCCAGTTAAGACGTTTGTAGAAGTTATGGAATGGCTCATGGCTCAGGCACGCAAAGGCTTGAACATACAGCGCTACAAAGGTCTGGGTGAAATGAACCCAGATCAGCTTTGGGATACCACTATGAATCCTGAAACTCGTCGTATGTTACAGGTACGAATTGAAGACGCCGTGGCAGCGGATGAAGTCTTCACTACATTGATGGGTGATAATGTAGAGCCACGCCGGGAATTTATTGAAACGAATGCATTGTCTGCAACCAATATTGATACTTAGGTCATTTAATAGCGATGAAATATACCGATCTGCGGGATTTCATACAGCAGCTGGAATCACAGGGCGAACTTAAACGTATCCAGCACGAAGTTGACCCCTATCTGGAAATCACCGAAATTTGCGATAGAACTCTCAAAGCAGGGGGGCCCGCACTTCTTTTTGAAAACGTAAAAAATTCAACAGTGCCTATACTGGCTAATTTGTTTGGCACAGCCAAACGGGTTGCTATGGGAATGGGTGAAGAAAATGTAGAGGCCTTGCGTGAAGTAGGAAAACTACTTGCCTTTCTAAAAGAACCAGAACCACCGAAGGGCATGAAGGATGCCTGGGACAAATTACCGGTATTCAAACAAGTATTGAATATGGCGCCGAAAGAAATAAAAAAAGCCCCTTGTCAGGATGTTGTTATCGAAGGTGATACGGTTGATTTGGCCAATATACCTGTGCAGACCTGTTGGCCGGGTGATGTTGCACCTTTAATTACCTGGGGTCTGGTCATCACCAAAGGTCCGGAAAAAGAAAGGCAGAATTTAGGTATCTATCGTCAGCAGGTTATTGCCAAAAATAAAGTGATTATGCGCTGGTTGTCTCATCGTGGAGGCGCTTTAGATTTTCGCGACTGGCAGAAAAAAAATCCCGGCGAAGCTTTTCCCGTTGCGGTGGCTCTGGGTGCAGACCCGGCGACAATTTTAGCTGCGGTAACGCCAGTACCCGATAGTTTGTCTGAATATGGTTTTGCCGGGTTATTACGTGGCAGTAAAACTGAAGTGGTTAAATGTGGTCTCAGTGAATTGCAGGTGCCCGCATCAGCAGAATACGTACTCGAAGGTTTTATTTATCCTGATGAAGAGGCAGTTGAAGGTCCATTTGGTGATCACACCGGTTACTACAACGAAGTCGAAACTTTTCCCGTCTTTACGATCGAGCGTATAACACACAGAAAAGATCCGATTTATCACAGTACCTACACTGGTCGTCCCTCAGATGAGCCGGCGATCCTCGGTGTTGCGCTCAATGAAGTTTTTGTGCCAATTTTAAAAAAACAGTTTCCAGAAATTGTCGATTTTTATTTACCACCCGAAGGATGCTCTTATCGCATGGCCGTGGTCAGTATGAAAAAACAATATCCCGGTCACGCTAAACGGGTGATGATGGGCGTCTGGTCATTCCTAAGACAATTCATGTACACAAAATTTATCATCGTGGTTGATGAAGATATCAATACCAGAGACTGGAATGATGTTATTTGGGCAATGACTACACGGGTGGATCCAGTGCGTGATTTCACCATGATAGAAAATACACCGATTGATTACCTTGATTTTGCTTCACCCGTTTCTGGTTTAGGCTCAAAAGTTGGTATTGATGCCACCAATAAATGGCCGGGCGAAACAGAGCGCGAATGGGGCACACCCATTGTTATGGATGAAAAAGTGAAACAACGAGTAGATGAAATCTGGGATGAACTAAATATTTTCTGACAAGAAGAAAGTGAAAATCAGGCTGACCCCATCAGATGGTCAAGTTCATCATCCATATGTAATTCAGTGAGCTCGCTAAAACCACCAATCCATTTACCATCAATAGTGATTTGCGGCACGGTGCGAGCACCATTGGTTTTTTCGCTGAATTCTCTACGGCCTTCCATATCGAGATCAATACGAACTTCTTCGTAGGCAATATCCCATTTTTTGAGTAGTAGTTTTGTTTTGTCACAAATGGGGCAGGTGCCGGTGCTGAAAACTTTAAGTTGAGCCATATTTGTTTATCCAGTGGACGTTGTTACGGTAAAGCCGTGTATTATAAGTGTTTTCTTTTATACTAAAATAAAAGTACAATGAGACGCTTTTTCATTTAGACCAAAATTGGACCGCAATTTTACATGAGTTATCACGTTTTAGTGTCATCTTCAGGGCACGAATTTACCATAGAAAAGAACGAAACCGTACTGGATGCCGCTCTGCGTCAGGGTATCGGCTTGCCTTATGGCTGCCGTAATGGTGCCTGTGGTAAATGTGCAGGTGATTTAGTTTCCGGTCAGGTGGAATATGAAGAAGGTGCTTTGAAGGCTGCCGCCAAAGATCTGCATGAAGAAGGTAAGGCTTTATTTTGCCAGGCTATGGCCAGGTCAGATCTTGATATAAAAGTCACCGAGATCACAAAAAGCCAGGAAGTTGAAATAAAAACCCTGCCATGTCGTGTTGAAAGTATGGAATTGCTCACACATGACATTATGAAAGTAGAATTGAAATTACCAGAGAATGAACGCATGCAATTTCTGGCGGGTCAGTATCTGGAGTTTATTCTGAATGACGGCAAGCGTCGCGCCTTCTCAATAGCAAATGCACCACATGATGATGATCTGATTGAACTGCATATTCGTCACGTACCGGATGGGCATTTTGGTGATTATGTTTTCAGTGAAATGAAAGTTAAAACTTTATTCAAAATAGAAGGGCCGTTGGGTAGTTATTATTTACGCGAAGAATCTAATCGACCGGTTATTTTGGTTGGCGGTGGTACAGGTTTTGCGCCATTGAAGGGAATGCTGGAACATGCATTTAAAATAGGTTTTGATAAACCAATTCACCTGTTCTGTGGCGTACGTGCAATGCGTGATTTGTATATGGATAAGATGGTTAAGGCATGGCTTGAGCAGCACCCTAATCTAAAATATACAGCGGTATTATCCCAACCGGAAAAAACTGATAACTGGCAGGGAAAAACAGGACATGTTAGTGACGCAGTTATCGAAGAGTACTCAGATTTATCTGGTTTTGATATTTATTTAAGTGGTCCACCTGCAATGGTTAAATCGGGTATGGATGCTTTTTACGCCAGAGGCTTACCAGAGACTCAGATTTATTCAGATTCATTTGAATATTCTGATGATGCATTAAAATCTATGGGAATACAAAAACCAAAGTCCTAGACATTATCTGACTGTACAATTTTCAATGCTGGCTTTTCAGTATTGTGTTGTGAAGCCTCAATCTCCAGATGATGATGCTGATTTCCAGCTAAACACTCTAAGCCCTGTTGATAATAGATTTGAGCTTGCTTTGCGTCATCCATGTGCTGCTCCAGTAGTTGCGCCAGTTTTAGATAGGTTTCTGGCATTGCCTGAATGGAAAGACTGGCTTCAAGATGGTTGCGTGCTTTACCCCATAGCTTCTTATTGAGACAGAGTTTGCCTAAAGCAAGTAATAAATGTGCATTATGCTGATGCTCCAGTAACCATGATTCAACCTCTTCAAGTTGCTGGTTATCAATAACTACATCCAGCTCTGAATAAAGTATGACGGTTGATTCAGACCAGTGAGATTTTAGGTGATCACGTAGAACTTGTTCAGCCCGGTTAAAAGCTTCTAAATCTATAAGTAAAAGTGCGTAGTACTCGACAAGATTAGTATCATCTTTTAGGGCGTCAGGTAATTTGTGCCAGACAGTCGCGAGTGATTTAAGATCTTTACAATGGGATTGATCACTTAATAATCCGCGCCATGTTTCTAACTCAAGATTATGAATTTCATCTTTAGATAAAAGCTTCTGTTTTTTAGCATCAATGAGTAAAAGTTGGAGATTTTTCCAGTCGGCAAGACGCCGGTATGTTTTAAGTAATAGTTTTATGACATAGGCGTGTTTTGGTGAAAGGTCATGAAGATGAGTTAAGTTAGCCAGCGCCTGTTCGTATTGCTGATGAGCCAGCTGAAGTTCAGCTTTAGTTAAACCGATCGCAATTTCAGCAGTGGGCGTAGCTTCATGGGCTTTACGTAGATACTCGTCGCGGCGCTCATGTTCACCTTGCTGTTGTGCAGCGCGGGCGGCAGAAAGATAGGTTAATAAAACATTATCGCTATGCTTGAGCTGCTTGAGTAAAAGTTTTTCAGCTTCAGCAAAACGACCTTCTGCCAATTCGATTAATCCATGAGAAAGCAGGCTACGTGCTTTTTCAATTAGTCGGACTTTTCGATTGGCACCAAAGAAAATAATGACTCTGTGGATTAGTGAAAAAACCTTAAGTAAAGCCTGCAGCACCAAAACGCCTGCTAGCAGTACGCCACCGACAATCAGTAGTGTTGTCTCAAATGAGTAACCACCAAAGCCAGCGGTAAGATAGCCAACATCCTTCATAGAATACATAGTGAAGGCAGTGATAGCAGCGATAATGACAAGGATAAGCCTGATGAAGCGAGCCATTGTTAATTATCCATTAAAAAGAAAGGGATAGGGATTATCTCAGAAAAGGTAAGTCTTTGGCTAGTCATACAATTAAACTGGAGATTGCCTGAATGCAGGCATCATCTGTGGCATTACTGGCCTGGATTATTTTCTTAAAACCAAGTTGTGTCGCCAATCGATGTGCACGATCACCCGGTACTATGAGTGGTAAGTTTATAAGCATTGTTTTAGATTCACTATCGGTGAGATCAAACAGATTTTGTAGTCCCTCGTTGCTGGTCACGGTTAAAACATCTATATGATTAAGCTGGTCGTGATTAAGGCTACCGAGTTGGTTTTTTTCACGACGATAAGTCTCTGCATAAGTGATATTTGCACCGCGCTGGATAAGCGTGTTGCCAAGTAATTCCCGACCACCTTCACCGCGAAATATTATAATTTCTTTAGTTGCAACATTGGGTTGCTGGAAACTTAAATGTTGGAGTAGCGATTCAGTGGTAAATTCCGCAGGTATAATTTGAGCCTGATAACCATATTTTTTAAGCATGGTTTCTGTGCTGCTACCGATTACTGCAAGTTTAAGGTTTTCAGGTAGTGATTTTATTTTTTCTAATGTAATTGAGACTGCTGTCGGACTGATAAAGATAGCAATGTCGAATTTTGATAAGTTGTCAGTGATGGAGCGCAGTGATAGAGAGTCATCAATAGGAGTGATTTTTATCACAGGATAAAGTATTGCCGTACCACCTGCCTTGGTAATAAGTTGCTTAAGTGAATTAGCTAGTGATTCAGGACGTGTGATTAAAACGGAAATATTTTCTAAGGGTAGTTTTGTGCTCATGAAGGCAGGTATTTATTTTGATAACTATAAAGGGTGCTAACTACTGGTTGTTTTAAGAATTTTTCTAACCATCGGAAGATGGCGGCGACTGACCTCTAACAAATCATCAATATGATTAAAGCTTAGACAGACTTGACCTTGAGTGTTTTTCTGTAAGCCATTAATAAAGGTCTCGGAGACCAGGGCGTTACGATGTATGCGAAGGAAACGATTTTCAAATTCTATTTCGAGAGCCTTTAGAGATTCTTCAATAAGGTACTCATGATCGTCAGTACGAAGTGTTATATATTTTTGATCAGCTTTGAAATAAATAATATCTTCGATAGGAACAAGTTCCAGGGTGCCACGAATTTTTACACAAATTTTAGTGCGAGCGTTTGAGTTTTCTGCATTTTTAAGCTGGGTAATTTGTGCACGATTAAGTCGAACTGCAGATTTTATTGCCGCATCCAGCTGTTCCTGTTTAATCGGTTTAAGTAAATAGCCAACAGCGTTGCTTTCAAAAGCGCTCAAAGCATGTTCACTAAACGCAGTGGTGAAAACAATAGCGGGCGAACTTTCAAGATGGCTAAGATAATTAGCCGCTTCAATGCCATCCATACCCGGCATGCGAATATCCATAAAAACCAGGTCAGGCTTATGATTTTGAGCAAGAATTAAAGCTTGTTCTCCGTTAGCGGCTTCACCAACGATAGTATGTTCATCGGAAGATGACAGCATGTGCCGTAACCGTTGTCTTGCCAGCTGTTCGTCATCAACGATTAAAATTTTCATATTGATGCCTCGATTTATGAAAGACCACATTAAACCCTAATTGATAGCATAGCAGTATAGTAGGTAAAGTATGAGTCTAAATACTGTCTGTTTCCAGTGGAATTTCTAAAATTACAGTGTAAGTTGTATCGGTTTCCTTGATGACGAAAGAACCATTTTTACCGTATACAAGATTGATTCGTTGTTCAATATTCTGTTGAGCCATATGATTGCCTTCATGTTTTGACATAGACCCACTTCCTAACGGGTTGCTAACACTAAGTTCAAGAAAGTTGTTTTTTTGTTTAACAGATATAGAGATGATTCCGCCATCGGGCAAGGGTTCTATACCGTGGTAAATGGCGTTTTCTACCAGTGGTTGCAGACACAGGGCAGGAACCTCAGTTTCTGCAAGGTTTTGATCAATATCCCAGTGGATAGTAAGGCGGTCACCCAGGCGTAAAGTTTCTATATCAAGATAGCTTTTGGTGAGTTCAAGTTCATCACTGAGTGTATTGATATTTTGCTCACGTAAACTAGCCCGGAAAATGTCTGATAAATCTACAACTGCCTTTTCTGCCTTGTCTGGGTTAAAGGCGATGAGGCTGGCGATGGTGTTCATACTGTTGAATAAAAAATGTGGTCGGATGCGAGCACGTAAAGCTTGAATTTCAGCTTTAGAATGAGCCTGGATATGAATTTTCCATTGCTGCTGAACATAGAAGTAGCGCAATACCACGGCATAAATAACAGCGCTGATCAGCATAATACGTGCAAGAAAATAATTGCCCAGAGGAGAGCTATGCTCATCAAGTAGCAGCTGGTAATTAATGGATATGACGACAAGACTGAAACCTAAACTGATAGACATCATAATAATAAAGCTAAAAAGGAGACCCCTTTGACTTGGTAAAGCGTTTATTAGGACGCGAGCTTTGCAGAGAACAGCAGCATTGAGCAGGCCAATCCATAACATCAGCATCGAAATGAAGGCAAGTTGGTTCCAGAAATTAATGGTAGCGGGCGCTGAGGTCAATACTAAAGCCAGCAACTCAACCAGTAAAATCAGCATAAAAATGACATTGACGTTACAAAAATTCGGTAATAATCCAGTATCACTGAGATCAAGGTCAATAAAAGATAAATTGTTTTTCATGGCTACTAGGAATAGTAGAGCTGTGGCAGATTGCAAGGGAAAAGCCATGTTGATTCATAAAGTTAAGTTTGAAGGCGGATTTAGAGTTTGTATCCCTGATATAATCAGCGTTTATGACGTTCGGATTTTATTGTCTCGGACAAAACCATTAGATAAAGAACCGTGTTATGAGTAAACAAGACCAGAAAACGACAGACAAAGTGAATCAATCCTGGGGTGGGCGATTTAGCGAGTCAACGGATGCTTTTGTTCAGGCGTTTACCGCCTCCGTACAATTTGACCAGAGAATGTATCGGCAGGATATCGAGGGTTCGCGTGCTCATGCTCGTATGTTGAATAAAGTGTCTGTGCTGTCGGATGATGATTTGTCCCTGATTCTCAGTGGGCTGGATCAGGTCGAACAGGAAATCGAATCCGGTAAGTTTGAATGGTCGATTGCTCTCGAAGATGTTCACATGAATATTGAAGCACGTTTGACGGCCATTATTGGCGATGCGGGCAAACGCCTGCATACCGGTCGTTCGCGAAATGATCAGGTGGCTACCGATATCCGCCTGTATCTGCGAGAACAAATCGAATACGTTATTAATGAAGCCAAAAGATTGCAACAGGGCATGTTACTGCTGGCTGAAAAAGAAGCCGATAGCATTATGCCGGGCTTCACACATTTACAGGTGGCGCAGCCGGTAACCTTTGGCCACCACATACTGGCATGGTTTGAAATGATTGCGCGCGATGTTTCGCGTTTCGAAGATTGTCGTCAGCGCATGAATATGTGTCCGCTCGGTGCAGCTGCGCTGGCGGGAACCAGTTATCCCATCGATAGAGAATTCACAGCGAAAGAACTTGGTTTTACAGCGCCCATGGCCAATTCACTCGATGCCGTCAGTGATCGTGATTTTGCTATCGAATTTTGTTCGGCATCGGCAATGTTGATGACGCATATGTCGCGTATGTCAGAGGAGTTGGTGATATGGTCTTCTGCGCAGTTTAATTTTATCGATCTGCCAGATCGTTTCTGTACTGGTTCATCGATCATGCCGCAGAAGAAAAATCCAGATGTGCCCGAATTGGTCAGGGGCAAGACAGGTCGAGTGAATGGCAATTTGGTTAGCCTTCTAACCTTAATGAAATCCCAGCCTTTGGCTTACAACAAAGATAATCAGGAAGATAAAGAGCCATTATTTGATACTTTGGACACAGTACTGGGTTCATTGCGCGCCTTTGCCGATATGATTCCTGCGATCAAATGCAAGCATGCAAATATGTACGCAGCGGCTAAACAGGGTTTCTCGACGGCGACCGATCTGGCCGATTATCTGGTTAGAAAAGGCCTGCCTTTCCGTGATGCTCACGAAGTTGTCGGTAGTGCAGTGGCAGTTGGCCTTGAAAAAGAGCTGGATCTCAGTGAACTTAGTCTTGAAGAGTTACAGGGGTTTTCGGCATTGATCACTGAAGATGTTTTTGATGTGCTGACGCTGGAAGGTTCGGTTGCAGCAAGAAATCACATTGGTGGAACCGCACCGGAGCAGGTGCGCAAGGCAGTGATCGAGGCTAGAAAACGGGTTTAGTCAGGCAAAAAGCCCGAGTATTAACCCTGACTTTTAAGTTCTTCTTCAAAAAATTCTATCACTTCACCGAGCTGTTCTTCTAATTGGGCGCTGAGTTCACTAGCCCCTTCGATGCCGCCGGCGCGACCTATCATCTCGATGCTTTCACATACTTTGGCAAGACCTAATGCCCCCAGGCTATTGCTGGAGCTTTTCATACGATGAGAAATGCCGAAAAGTTGGTCTGGCTCGTTGTCAGCAATAGCCTTATTTAGATCGTTGAGCAGGTCGGGCATGTATTCAATAAAGGTTTTGAGTAACTCTGGAAGTACTTCTTCCATAATATCTTTCATTTCAGAATAGGCGTGGAGATCTAAGGGATTTTGTGACATAAAAAAACTCGAAATATGAATTAAAGGATTATTTGTGAAGCTTAGGGCTCATATCACCAACAACCACAGCCTCTGGTACGTGAAATTTTAAGGAGGCGGTAATATCAGCAAAGAGGCCGGGTTGGGCTTTGAAAGAAACCCACAGTGTATTTAGTTTCATATCGACGTTAACGAACAATACTAAATGTTTGTATTGTCTTAACGCAACTTCTATTTCAGACAGTGTGGCCTGAATATAGTGTTTAGGTTTAGATTTAAGTTTAGGGATAATCATCAACAGATCACTAACACGATTACCATCGTCATCGCGGGTTGGTGCGAGTTTCCAGAGTGGCTCTGCGGGTTTTATACCTACACTTAAAGTTAGGTCTTTATCTTTCATATCTACGGCTGTAAAAGACAACGATAGACCAATGTTAGCATGTGGCAGGAAGATTATATTAAGATTTATGAAATAAGACGATTAATTAGCCATTGGCGAATATCCCTAATTTCTTCAGGACAAACGCTGTGTGACATAGTGTACTCATGCCATTTTACAGAATAGCCAGATTTTTCAAGACGTTGGCGGCTTAAGTTGCCAAAATGAGAGTCAACCACATCATCCTGAAGGCCATGTGCCATAAATATATCGAGAGCCTGATTGTTTTTGTTATCGAGATCGCAGCAATGCGGTAAATAGGTAGAGAGAGCCATAATACCGCCCAAAGTTGAGGCATAATTTAAGCCACAGTGAAGCGCGATGGCACCACCCTGTGAAAACCCGGCCAGAATAATGCGCTCAGAAGGAATACCCAGCGCTTCCTGTTCATTACAAAGGGCGCGAATAGCTGCACTGGACTCATTAATACCGGCCTCATCTTCATCATTATCGATATTCAAGCTAGTGAGATCGTACCAACCCGGCATGTGGTAGCCCTGATTAAGGGTAATGGGGCGAACCGGCGCATGTGGAAAAATAAAACGAATTGCTATTTCGTTGGGCAACTGCAGTTGCGGCACAATACCAGCAAAATCGTTGCCATCAGCACCCAGGCCATGCAGCCAGATCACTGCTGCATCAGGGTTTTTGCCTGTTTCAAGTTGTATGGCATCAAGTTCAAGCATAAGTGGCTGCGGCTCCAGTAGGGATTAATAAAGATAAAATATCAGTTAACACAGAAACATTTTCAACTAAGGCTTTCTGTGCAGGCTGAATATTGCAATAATCCAGCCTTTATTACAAAACTCGAAGAATATGATGATTCGTTTAATAATGTCGGTGATATTGATGCTGTTTATTTCAGCCTGTGGAAAAACAGGTGCTTTGTATTTGCCAGATGTAGAGAAGGCTGATGACGTGGTTAAGACGCCCGCTGAAAGCTCACTGATGAATAATGAGGAGACAGATCGTGGATCACTTTAAATATAGGGATGGCCGTCTGTTTGCCGAAAATGTAGATCTCAAGGCAGGCATCGCGGAATGGGGCTCACCCTGTTATGTTTACTCACGGGCAACACTTGAACGGCATTGGAAAGCTTTTGATGATGCCCTGCAAGGTCATCCTCATCTGGTGTGTTACGCAGTAAAAGCCAATTCAAATCTTGCGGTTTTAAATGTCCTGGCCAGACTGGGCTCAGGTTTTGATATCGTTTCAGTCGGTGAGCTGGAGCGAGTATTGCTCGCTGGCGGTGCTGCCAACAAAATAGTTTTTTCTGGCGTTGGTAAAAGAAGGGATGAAATCGAGCGAGCTATGGATGTCGGCATTCGTTGTTTTAATGTTGAATCCGAAGCTGAGTTGGAAGTTATCGCCAGCATTGCCGAGAAAAAAAATATCAAAGCACCGGTATCCTTACGTGTTAATCCGGATGTAGATGCTAAAACACACCCTTACATCTCAACTGGGCTGAAAGAAAACAAATTTGGTATTACCATTGAACAAGCACTGGATGTTTATAAAAAAGCCCAGGCCATGGATGCTATTAATGTCATCGGAATTGATTGTCATATTGGTTCGCAACTAACCGAAGTTGCGCCTTTTGTAGACGCACTCGAACGTGTACTCGCTCTGGTCGATCGACTGGCCGAGGAGGGCATCGTATTACAACATCTTGATTTAGGTGGTGGGCTGGGTATTTGTTATCGTGATGAGCAACCACCACAACCTGCAGAATTAGCTAAAGCATTAGCCGAGCGTTTACAGGGTCGTGATGTTGAAATCATCATAGAACCGGGGCGGGCGATTGCAGGTAATGCGGGTATTTTACTGACCGAAGTGTTATATCTGAAACACGGCGAAGAGCACAATTTTGCGATTGTCGATGCCGCAATGAATGACTTGATACGCCCCGCGCTTTATGGGGCCTGGCAGGAGATTGTGCCTGTGGCGCCAAGAGATAACGAAGTTGCGCAGCTTTATGACGTGGTCGGCCCTATTTGCGAAACCGGCGATTTCCTGGGCAAAGGTCGTCAGCTTGCAATACAGCAGGGTGACTTTCTTGCTGTTCGCTCATCTGGAGCGTATGGTTTTGGCATGAGTTCGAACTACAACAGTCGTCCAAGGGTGGCAGAGATTATGGTTGATGATGATCACGCGCAGGTGATTCGAAAAAGGGAAACCATGGAGCAGTTATTTTCAGATGAATCAATGCTCACTGGGGACAAAAAATGAAAATGAATGCCGAACAGAAATTCAAAGATCAGGGCTCTTTGTTGTTTAATGAAATAGAGCTTCCTTTGACGAGCTCAGAGTGGCAACAAATCGAAAGTTTGCTCGATGACGTTGAGTACGAGCACATTGTCGGTGGTGATGCGGGTGAAGGTCATTCGGTATGGGTGTGCCGTTTTTATAATGATATCGATAGACCTGTGTCACTGCACCCTAGATCAGAAGAAATTAATAATATAGTAATGAGCTCGAAGATGACTGCTTTTTACAAACAGATTTTAGGAGCTGAAGATCTCTGTATGCGTCGTTGTCAGGCAAACCTTTTGCACAAAGGTGACTATATAGGCTTGCATGTGGATCAGGACAGTAATCCTGATTATTTCGCCACCGTGGTGTTACATTTCGATTCTGAATATCGCGGAGGTGCATTTATAACTCGCGATCAACAACGAGGTGATCATAGCTATAGCCCTTATAAAAGGGCAGTGCTGGTCAATGACTGCTCAATTCCACACGAAGTTTCAATGGTTGAATCGGGAAAACGTAAAACACTAGCCTGTTTTTTGTCTAAAAACTTTGCAAATAGTAATCATTACAGGAAAGACTTTAGGGTTGTAAAATAATTAGCTTTAAGAGTATCATCAATCTTTATAGGTATTTGTAGTAGCCAAATAGCAGGAGTACGCATGAGTCGTTTAATACAATTAGTGGTAGTGGCCTTTTCATTATTGTTTTTTATGCAAGCTCAGGCGAGCATCGATGTAACCATTGGTAGTGAATGCGCTATTTTTGCTGACGAGTCTACAAAGACCGACGACGGTAAAAAAGAGGGTGGAGATAAAAAGGAAGGAGAAGAGGAAGAGCCTGAATGTGATTAATATTTTTGAAGGCTCACTTGAACAGTCAATAGTAGTGTAAAACAACAAAACCAAAAAATAGGAGAAAAAAAGATGATAAGAGCAATGACGGTATCTTTAGTGGCGGCAAGCTTTGCATTTTCAGCAAGTGTATTTGCCAAAGATGAAAATAAACCAGTGGGTATTTCAAAGGACGTAATGAGTGTTGAAGTTATTAACCATGGTACAAAAACAAAAATTACGCGTAATCAAAATAACAAGAATATGATCAAACAGGACTTTGCGAAAACATCGCGTCCCTGTCCGCCATTTTGTATTCAACCAATGGTGCTTGCCCCGGGTGTTGAAACTATCGCTGAACTTGAAGTCATGGACTACCTGACAAAGATGGCCAACGGTGATAAAAATATTCTAGTAATTGATTCACGTACACCGGACTGGACAAAGAAAGGCACTATTCCAGGCTCAATCAACATTCCATGGACTAAATTGAATGCTTCGAAAGCGGATCCTATTTCTATAGGTGACATTATGGAAGAGAAATTTAATGTTGGTGGTGATGACGATAATCGTGATTTCTCTAAAGCAAAGACTCTGGTCATGTTCTGTAATGGTATGTGGTGTGGTCAATCACCCAATAACATTAAGAGCCTGTTGAAAATGGGTTACCCTGCCAACAAAATCAAATGGTACCGTGGTGGCATGCAGGACTGGGAAGTGCTGGGTCTGAGCACCGTATCGGGTAAATAAGTCCCAAGTCTCTGGCCAAGCCAGGTTAGACTGAATGTAAGGCCGATCTTAATAGATCGGCCTTTTTTGTTTTATAGGCTGGCGAAAAACGCAGCTCGTGGGTATGCTACGGATATGCAAATAAACTTCACAAAAATGCAGGGCATAGGAAATGATTTTGTCGTTATTGACGCTATTAATCAGAAAATAGCTTTAACACGTGATCAGATACGCCATATTGCCAATAGACATTTTGGCGTCGGTTGTGATCAATTGCTGTTGGTCGAGAGCAGTGAAAGGCAGGATGCCGAATTTCGTTATCGTATTTTCAATGCGGATGGCGGTGAAGTAGAGCAATGCGGTAACGGCGCGCGCTGCTTTGCGCGTTTCGTCACTGAAGAAGGCTTGACTGATAGCCAGGTAATTCCAGTTGAAACAAAATCGGGCCTGATTCAGTTAGAGCTGGAGGATGATGGTCGCGTTACTGTCGATATGGGCGAGCCAGATTTTAATCCAGCAAGCCTGCCCTTTGACGCAAAAGGTACGCCGGAATACCATGAACTGGTGGTGAATGATGAGAAATATGCTATAGGTGCTGTATCCATGGGAAATCCACACGCCGTATTGCTGGTGGATTCACTGAAAGACGCACCTGTACAAACACTGGGCGCTGCCATAGAGAGCCACCCACGTTTTCCTCAGCGGGTGAATGTTGGTTTTATGGAAATAGAAGATCGTGACAATATCCGTTTACGGGTTTATGAACGTGGCGCAGGTGAAACCATGGCCTGTGGAACCGGCGCATGTGCGGCGGTAGCAGTAGGCATCAAAAATCGTCTGCTCGATGCGCGGGTACAGGTAGAGCTACGAGGTGGGGATTTAACAATTTATTGGCCGGGAACAGGGTCGCATCTGATGATGACGGGGCCGGCAGAAAATGTATATAAAGGGCAAATAGAACTGTGACAACACAAACAGAAATGTCTCAACAGACAACACAACAAGAAGAAAAATTAGCCGACGAACTGCAATTAATCAGCTTGCTCAAGGAACACGGGGATATTTTACAAAGACACCCCGAGCTTTTGGCTGAACTGGAAATTCCTCATCGGGTAGGCGGAGCCGTTTCATTGATCGAGCGTCAGGTCGGTGTTTTACGGGATAAACTGAAAATTAGCGAAAATCATCTACGCGAGTTAATGGAAATCGCAAGGGTTAATGACCGCCTGGCCAACAGCCGACATCGAATTGCGATTAATTTGCTGAGCGCACATGACCTGATCGACGTTACCAGTGTCGTTCTCGATGAGTTAAAAAATGAACTCAAAGCTGAGTTCGCCGATATCAGGTTGTTTTCAGATAACGCCGAGCTGGTAGAAAAGCACCCGGGTTTGTTCGTGCCAACCCATGCACCGGAGCTGAGCCAATTTTCAACCATGCTCAAACAGAAAATCCCGGTTTGTGGTCGTAGCTCAGAAGAGCAAAATATCTTTCTGTTTGATGATAATGCTAAGGAAGTAACATCAGCAGCAGTCATTCCACTGGTCTCAGGTGCCGAGTTAGGTTTGTTGGGCCTGGGTAGCCGAGAGGCAGATCGTTTCCAGGCTTCCATGGGTACCGAATTTTTAACACAGATGGGCGAGCTGGTGAGTGCGGCGCTAGCGGTTCATCTGGAAAAATAGCGGATGAACAAAGCGCAGGTTTCCGGCGTGTTTGAATGGCAGACACCTTTGACGCGCTTTTTTATCTACCTGGAATCCGAGCGTAAATATTCAAAACATACTTTGTCGGCATATCGACGTGATATTCAAACCTTCAGTGTATATTGCGCTGAGAATGATCAAACCGTTTTGGCAGATATCGATGAGGCATTAATCAGACGTTTTGTCGCCTCGCAGCATCGCAAAGGCCTTTCCGGTCGGAGTTTACAAAGGCTATTATCTGCCATACGTACCCTGTTCAATTATTTGTGCCGTCACCATGGCCTGGATAATAATCCGGCAGATGGCGTACCAGCACCAAAATCACCAAAAAGACTGCCAGAAACACTGGGTGTAGATCAGCTAAATAATTTACTCACCGTATCCGATGATGACCCGTTGGCGCGTAGAGATCACGCTATGATGGAGTTGCTGTATGGCTGTGGATTACGATTATCAGAATTGACCGGTTTAAATTTGAGCGACATCGACTGGCAGCAGCAGATAGTCACCGTTACCGGTAAAGGCAATAAACAAAGGCGAATACCCTTTGGAGAAAAAGCAGCCATATCGCTAAAAATATGGCTGAAAGAAAGAGCGCAGATGCTCAGGCAGGAAGAAGCGGCCCTGTTTCTCAGTAACAAGGGCCGGCGCATAGGCAACAGGAGCGTACAGCTACGCATTAAACAATGGATGTTGAAAAAAGGCCTCGATAGCAATGCGTATCCCCACATGTTCAGGCATTCCTTTGCCTCACACATTCTGGAATCCTCCAGTGATTTACGCGCAGTGCAGGAATTGCTGGGTCACGCCAATCTGAGCACAACACAAATCTACACACATCTGGATTTCCAGCATTTGGCTGGGGTTTATGACAAAGCACACCCGAGATCACGTAAGTAGCCTTTCCTGTTAGTCTTTCGTGTAAAATTACCAGTCTTTAAAATTATTGGAGTTTTAGCGTGGAAACATTTCACGGTACAACCATCATTACAGTGCGCCGTGACGGTAAAGTCGTGGTCGGCGGTGATGGCCAGGTCACCCTGGGCAACACGGTGATGAAAGGCAATGCCACTAAAGTACGCAAGATTTATCACGATAAAGTTATCGTCGGATTCGCCGGTGCTACTGCCGATGCGTTCACCCTGCTGGAAAGATTTGAAGGCATGCTGGAGCGCCATAGCGGGCATTTGAAACGCGCCGCCGTCGAGCTCGCCAAAGACTGGCGTACTGACCGTATGTTACGCAAACTGGAGGCGATGCTGATCGTTGCAGATGCGGAGACCTCACTACTGGTCTCCGGTACTGGCGATGTTATCGACACAGAAAATGATTTGATAGCCATTGGATCGGGCGGGCCTTATGCACAATCTGCGGCGTGTGCTCTGTTTGAGAATACCGAAATGTCGGCTCATGATATTGTTGAAAAGAGTCTGGCTATCGCCGGTGATATCTGCATTTACACGAATCAGAATCGTACTATTGAAGAATTATAAGTTGAGCAGCAATCAGGCAGCTCGCTAAAACGAATCACAGGTTAAATATATATGTCTGAAATGACACCCCGCGAAATTGCACAAGAGTTAGACAAGCACATCATTGGCCAGAATAAAGCCAAGCGTGCTGTGGCCATCGCGCTGCGTAATAGATGGCGGCGTATGCAGATCGAACCGGAACTACGCAACGAAATCACGCCAAAGAATATTTTGATGATAGGCCCTACCGGTGTCGGCAAAACCGAAATCGCACGCCGTCTAGCGCATCTTGCTAATGCGCCCTTTATCAAAGTTGAAGCGACTAAATTCACTGAAGTTGGCTATGTTGGTAGAGAAGTTGATTCGATCATTCGTGATCTTGTTGATATGTCTGTGAAAACAGCGCGTGAGCAGGAAATTAAGAATGTAAAACATCTGGCAGAGGCTGCTGCGGAAGAGCGCATTCTTGATGCCTTATTACCACCTGCGCGTAATGAATTTGGTGAGCCGGAGAAACATGAATCAGGCACTCGTCAGAAATTCAGAGAAAAACTTAGAGCGGGTGAGCTGGATGACAAAGAAATCGAAATTGAAGTTTCAGCTGCACCCGTAGGTGTGGAAATTATGGCTCCTCCGGGCATGGAAGAAATGACCAGCCAGTTACAGGGCGTTTTTCAGAACTTGTCGAGTGATCGTAAGAAGACTCAAAAAATGAGAATCGAGCAGGCCTATAAAATCCTGCTCGACGAAGAAGCATCCAAGTTGCTCAAGGAAGATGACATTAAGGCCAGGGCTGTAGAAAATGCTGAACAGAATGGTATCGTTTTTCTCGATGAGCTGGATAAAGTTGCCAAGCGCGCGGATTCAGGCGGTGGCGGTGATGTTTCACGCGAAGGGGTGCAGCGAGATTTATTGCCTCTGGTGGAGGGCTGTACCGTGAGCACTAAATACGGCATGGTCAAAACTGACCATATCTTGTTCATTGCTTCGGGTGCCTTTCATCTTTGTAAGCCTTCAGACCTTATTCCAGAATTGCAGGGACGCTTACCGATTAGAGTGGAACTGGATGCGCTTAATGCGGATGATTTCAAACGAATCTTGACAGAGCCGGATGCGGCACTAACCGTACAATACAAGGCGCTGTTGAAAACCGAAGGAGTGGAATTAGAATTTACTGAGGATGGCGTAAAACGTATTGCTGAAATTGCCTCCGAAGTGAATGACAAATCTGAAAATATTGGAGCGCGGCGTTTGCACACGGTGATGGAAAGATTGTTAGATGAAATTTCCTACGAAGCACCGGACAAGTCAGGTACAAAAGTTATTATTGATGCCGCCTATGTTGATAACAGCCTGGGCGAGCTGGTCAAGGATGAAGATTTAAGTCGCTACATTCTTTAAGCACACATACGAGAAAAAACATGGCAAAACCAACTGATATTAGTCTGCACCAAAAAAGCCGAATTCTTGAGCTAACTTATGATGACGGTGCAAATTATAAATTACCCTGTGAATATCTCAGAGTGTATTCACCTTCTGCCGAAGTTACCGGTCATGGCCCGGGTCAGGAAATCCTACAGCTCAATAAAGAAGAAGTTAACATCACAGCGATTGAGCCACAGGGCAACTATGCACTAAAGCTGGTGTTTGATGATAAACACGATACTGGTCTTTATACCTGGGAATACTTGCATGAGCTGGGTTCAAAATACGAAGAGAAGTGGCAGAATTATTTAGATCGTTTGAAAGAAGCCGGTCACGAACGCAAAGACTAATAGAGAGCATTATGTCAGGAAATAAAACACATTTTGGATTCAAACAGGTCGATGCTGATAAAAAAGCAGGCCTGGTCGCAGAAGTTTTTAGTTCGGTTGCCGGAAAGTACGACATCATGAATGATGTCATGTCTTTTGGTGTTCACCGTATCTGGAAAAAAATTGCCATGGCACATACCGGCTTAAAAAAAGGGATGCATGCACTCGATATTGCCGGCGGTACCGGCGATCTCACTATCCAGATGTCAAAGCAAGTTGGTGCAACCGGTGAAGTTATTATTTCAGACATTAACCCGGCGATGCTGGAGCAGGGCCGACGTCGACTGATCGATAAAGGCATCGCAGGCAATGTGAAATTTGTAGAGGCCAATGCCGAAGAGCTGCCGTTTGATGATAACGCTTTTAATTGTGTCACCATCGCTTTTGGTTTGCGCAACGTAACTGATAAAGATAAAGCATTGAAAGAAATGTACAGGGTGCTAAAACCAGGTGGTCGTTTGCTGGTGCTGGAATTTTCCAAGCCGGTAGTGCCCGGACTGGACAAAATTTATGACTTCTACTCTTTCAACATATTGCCAAAAATGGGCAGGATAATTGCCAACGATGAAGACAGTTATCGTTATCTTGCAGAGTCAATACGCATGCACCCGGATCAGGCAACATTAAAAGCGATGATGGAAAATGCCGGTTTTGAGCGGTGTACTTATCATAATATGACGGGCGGAATTGTTGCATTACACAAAGGCTTCAAACTTTAGAAATGTTACTCAATGACACAGTGAATGAAACATCGATTGTCTGGCTGGAAGCCATGATAAATCGTTATCTATCGCTCGACCCCGAAGTCACTGAAAAATTAGCTGAGCTAGAAGGTCGAGTCATTGCTGTAGAAATAACAGGCATAAACAAAATACTGTATTTTCTGCCGCATCAAGCGGGCATGGATGTGATCGAGCATTATGAAGGTGGTGCCGATACAACGCTCAAGGGTTCGCCAGTAGCATTGTTAAAAATGAGCATGAGTAAAGATGTTGCACCACTAATGCTTAAGGGTGAAGTTGAGATTGAAGGTGATGTGCGTCTCGGACGAAGTTTCAAAAAGATTCTTACAGAAATGGATGTTGACTGGGAAGAATACATGGCCAGAATCATCGGTGATGCTTCAGCACACCACTTGGCAAAGCTGACAAAGAAATTAATAAGCTGGGGACGGCAGGCAGGTGATGATGTTGCCACAGATATTTCAGAATATCTTCAGGAAGAAAGTCGCGATGTAGTCAGCAAGCCTGAACTGGAAATGTTTTATCAGGATGTCGACGCCCTGCGAAATCAACTTGATCGATTTCAAGCACGATTTAAAACGCTAAAAAACAGATAAAAACAACAACGCTAACGACAGGGATCTGCCCTGAAAAATAATGAGATTAATCGGACCTAAACAATTCATTCGAATGTTGCGAATCAATTATGTACTTGCGCGACACGGACTGGATGATATTATTTTTGCGACACATCTACTGCGCCCATTTCGATTTCTTATCTACGTTTTGCCCTGGAACTGGTTTCGGCCAAATCGTGCACCGCGAGGAGAACGCATTCGACGTGCACTAGAAGATCTAGGACCCGTCTTTATAAAATTTGGGCAGATGCTATCAACACGACGTGATCTGCTGGCCGATGATATCGCTGATGAGTTGCAATTATTACAGGACTCGGTGCCACCATTTCCCAATGCCGTTGCAAAAAAGATAGTCGAAAAAGCCTTTGGTCAGTCCTTAGAAGAATTGTTTGATAGTTTTGAAGCCGATCCTCTTGCATCAGCTTCAATTGCACAGGTGCATGGCGCACGTTTGAAAAATGGCGATGATGTTGTGGTTAAAGTATTGCGCCCTGATATTTTGCCAGTGATAAGTCGTGATATTTCTCTGCTCTATATTATTGCTGAATGGGCGGCGCGTTATTCTTCACAGATACGCAGATTACGTCCTGTTGAAGTAGTCGCTGAATACGAAAAAACAATAATCGATGAACTTGATCTGATGCGTGAGGCAGCCAATGCCAGCCAGCTACGTAGAAATTTCGATAACTCATCGGAGTTATATGTGCCGGAAATCTATTGGGATTACACGCGCAAGAATGTCATGGTAATGGAGCGAATATACGGACTTTCAATTCGTAATATCGAATCGCTAAAAGAAAAAAATACCGACATGAAAAGGCTGGCAGAGCTGGGCGTAGAAATATTCTTTACTCAGGTGTTCACGCATAACTTTTTTCACGCTGACATGCATCCCGGAAATGTTTTTGTCGATATTGATGATCCCGCTTCACCAAAATATATTGCGGTTGATTTTGGCATCATGGGTACGCTCAATCAGATTGACAAACGGTACCTGGCAGAAAACTTCCTGGCTTTTTTTCAACGTGATTACAATAAAGTCGCCAAGTTGCACGTCGAGTCTGGCTGGGTACCATCGGACACACGAGTGGATGAATTTGAGTCAGCAATTAGAAGTGTCTGTGAACCTATTTTTGAGCGTCCGTTAAAAGATATTTCATTCGGACAATTATTACTTCGCTTATTCCAGACTGCTCGACGCTTTAATATGGAAGTGCAACCACAGTTGGTACTGTTACAAAAAACCCTGCTCAATATTGAAGGCCTGGGCAGGCAGCTATACCCTGATCTGGATTTATGGACTACTGCCAAGCCATTTCTTGAACGTTGGATGAGCGAACAGGTTGGAACCAAAGCTATGCTTCGTGGTTTTAAAGACAATCTGCCCTACATAGTAGAAAAAATGCCAGAGCTACCGATGCTGATTTATGAAGCGTTGAGGAATACGGCGACCGGTGCTAATCAGGAAACACAGTTAAAGGAAATTAGAAATGCACGCTATGAAATAAAACGCGGTAGTAAGCGTAACGTGATTGCTATTGGTGGTGGTAGTTTATTGATTAGCTCATTCATTGTATTTAGTCTGGTTGAGACTAGCTCTTTGATGTTCCTTGGTGCGCCTGTAATGTCCTTGATACTGGGCGGCCTTGGCGCTTTGCTTTTATTGTTTTCATTCCAGGATTAATCGTTTTGCAGCTAACAGAGAATACACGCGGAGCTAGTTTCGATGTCTGACTTCGATACAGGTTTTGTGCAAACAGACAGTGCCGATGTCTCGCATATACTAGATGGCCTGAACGAGGCCCAACGCGAAGCGGTCACTGCACCGTCTGGTCACATGTTAGTGCTGGCCGGCGCAGGTAGCGGAAAAACACGGGTATTGGTACACCGCATCGCCTGGCTCAATCAGGTTGAAAATATTTCCGCCTACAATATTTTTGCCGTCACATTCACCAATAAAGCTGCCGCAGAAATGCGCAAACGAGTTGAACAATTACAGGGTACACCAGCTTCCGGTATGTGGGTCGGCACCTTCCACGGATTGGCACATCGTTTATTAAGAACGCACTGGAAAGAAGCCGGTTTGCCTCAGGCTTTTCAAATTTTAGATTCCGATGATCAATATCGGATGATTCGCCGAATCCTCAAAGGTCTCGGACTGGATGAAGCCAAGTGGCCACCTAAACAGGCACAGGCATTTATCAATGCACGCAAGGACGAAGGCCAGCGCCCCACGCATATTGATACATCGCACAATCCTTTGTATGTCCAACTGGTTCGTATTTACACCGCTTATGAATCGGCCTGCGAAAAAGCGGGGGCGGTTGATTTTGCCGAACTGCTTTTGCGTACACTGGAACTGGTGCGCGATAACCAAGCATTACAGAAACATTATCAGGATCGTTTCCGTCATATTCTGGTTGACGAGTTTCAGGACACTAATACCATTCAGTACGCTTTGATACGTACACTCGCAGGTAATAAAAATTACGTGTTTATCGTTGGAGATGATGATCAGGCGATTTACGGCTGGCGTGGTGCGAAGGTTGAAAATATACATTCGTTTCAAAAACATTTCAAAGCAACGGATATCGTCAGGTTAGAACAGAACTATCGTTCGACTACCACCATCCTGTCTGCGGCGAATGCTATCATCGATAATAATACCGGGCGCATGGGCAAAAAACTCTGGACCGCCGGTGAAGATGGCGAGGCCATTCAATTTTACAACGCCTTCCACGAATACGACGAAGCCCGTTATGTACTCGACCACATCAAACAATGGGTAGAAGAGGGCGGCACGCGTTCAGAAATCGCCATCCTCTATCGCAGCAATGCGCAGTCACGCATATTCGAGGAAAAGTTTGTCAGCGAAGGCATTCCATACCGCGTCTATGGTGGTCTGCGTTATTTTGACCGCGCAGAAATTAAAGACGCGCTGGCTTATTTGCGCCTGATCAATAATCGAAACGACATGGCCGCTTTCGAGCGCGTGATCAATACGCCGACGCGTGGCATTGGTGATCGCACCGTAGAAAAAATAAGAGAATTGGCAAGAGACAATGAGCTGGCGCTCTGGCCCGCCGCGATGAGTTTGATCGAAGATAAGGCACTGACTGCCCGCGCAGCAAATGCGCTGGGTGTTTTTATCGAATTGATAGACAGCATGGCCACTGATACCGCCGAGTTGGAATTATACGAACGCATCGAGCACGTCATCCACGAAAGTGGTTTGATCGATCATTACGGTAAAGAGAAAAGCGAAAAGGCTGAGCAGAAAGTAGAAAATCTTGAAGAGCTGGTCAGCGCCGGTCGTGGATATGAATTTGACGCAAGTGCAGAAGAGCTCGAAGGTATGGATGAATTGACGGCCTTTTTAACCCATGCCGCCCTGGAAGCCGGCGAAGGTCAGGCCGATGCCTGGGAAGACTGTGTACAGATGATGACATTGCACAGTGCCAAAGGACTGGAATTCCCGTTAGTATTCCTGGTCGGACTGGAAGAAGGTCTTTTCCCTAGTCAACGATCATTAGACGAAGAAGGCAAACTCGAAGAAGAGCGCCGGCTTTGTTACGTCGGTATTACTCGCGCCAGACAAAAATTGGTAATGACCTGCAGCGAGCATCGAAGATTGTACGGACAGGACTTATACCCATCACCGTCACGTTTTATAAGTGAGATTCCCGATCACCTGATACAAGAAGTGCGTGCAAAACCCATGGTGAGTCAGCCACTGTATTCACCATCGGCATCGATGGAAACAGACTCAATCAATGGATTACGTGTAGGTCAAAGAGTAATGCATGGAAAATTTGGTGAAGGCATGATTACCAATCTCGAAGGTAGCGGTGCGCACGCCAGAGTGGAAGTGAATTTTGAATATCAGGGTAGTAAGTGGTTAGTTATTAGCTATGCAAACTTACAGCCTGTCTGAGTAGTAATAAAAATAGAAAGGATAAAAAAATGAAACGTCGTGACATTATAAAAACAATCACCATCATCGGTTTTCTCGTTAGCTCATTGGCTACACCGGTAATCGCCACTGCGGCAGAAACCATTAAATGGAAAATGGTCACCACCTGGCCAAAGAATTTTCCAGTACTCGGTACTGGCGCAAACCAGCTTGCCAAACTAATCGGTGAAATGTCCGGCGGACGTATTAAAGTCAAGGTCTACGGTGGTGGTGAATTAGTACCCGCGCTGGAAGTGTTCGATGCGGTATCACGCGGTACGGCGCAAATAGGACACGGTTCAGCGTACTACTGGAAAGGAAAAGTTGAAGAAGCCCAGTTTTTCTCCACCGTACCCTTCGGCATGAATGGGCAGGAAATGAATGCCTGGTTGTATCACGGCGGTGGCATGGAATTATGGACAGAAACTTATGAGCCGTTTGGTGTGGTTCCCGCCGCAGCCGGTAACACAATGGTACAAATGGCAGGCTGGTTCAATAAAGAAATAAACAGCGTTGAAGATTTAAAAGGTTTGAAAATGCGCATCCCTGGTCTGGGTGGTGAAGTTTTACGTCGTGCAGGCGGCACACCAGTTAATCTACCCGGTGCAGAATTATTCTCATCATTAAAATCCGGTGCTCTGGATGCCACCGAATGGGTCGGTCCTTATAACGATCTCGCTTTTGGTTTTCATAAAGCTGCGAAATATTATTATTACCCCGGTTGGCACGAACCAGGCACCACACTGGAAGCCATCATCAATAAAAAAGCACTGGAATCTTTACCCAAAGATTTACAGAGCATCGTCATAAACGCCTGCAAAGTAGTGAATCAGGAGATGGCGACGGAATTCACCGCGAAAAATAATGCTGCATTGGATACATTGGTTAACAAGCATCATGTAGATGTCCGACGTTTGCCGGATGATGTTTTGAAAAAGTTGAAAGGCTTATCCGAAGAAGTGGTTCTTGAATTGGCGGGTAAGAATAAAGCAGCGAAACGAATATATGATTCATATGATAAGTTTCGCAAGCAGGTTACAAAGTGGGATGATATTTCTGAGAGGGAGTATTTGAATATTCGGTAATGTCTGGGTAGTTACACCCACGGGCAAATCACCATAAGTAATATATTAAAATTTTGAACACGACATATCCATGTTTTTTATAAGGAAGATAGATAACAAAGTGAATAGGGATGGTATGGCCCCGTAAAATAAACCTTAATAAATCAGACGGTTATAAAGAGAGGAACTCTTCTTCTTCCAGGCTGTCGACCTTTCGTCGGAAACTGTCATTTTTCCGACAGAAAATCATGATCTTTCAAATTGACTTGCTATAGTTTTCACATCGGTGGGTACAACCCTGTTTCTCAAAGCTAGAAGCACTGGGTCTGCTGATTCGAAAATGCTCCAAAACTAAAACTTTTTCCATATTTCTGACTGCACTCAGTTTGAGCCTGGCTCTTACCGTCTCAATGTGCCGTCTCTATAGTTTTGAAGAGCGACCATGAAAATCACATATTTACTGAACACCCGTTTTACATCGATACTGTTTATTTTATTAACAATCGTCCAGCTATCAGCATGCAACGCCGACGAATCACCAGTAGCCACCACACCGCCCATCGTCGATTTGAACGCTACAGCTATCACCAACCATCCCGCTATCATCACCGGCGTTGATAGCGGCAGCGTTACCGAGGACAAAGATGTAGGCGCTGACAACCTGTTGAAGGCTGGCGGAACACTGGTGATTACAGAAATCGATGCCGACGAGGATGCCTTTGTCGAAATATCAATTGATGGCGCCTACGGCAGCCTTTCCATAAGCGCTGATGGAGTCTGGAGCTATAGCGCTGACAATAATCAGGCTGCGATACAGAGTCTGGCAAGCGGCACGTTCTTGAGCGACAGCTTAACGATCAGCAGTATTGATGGCACGCAGCATACGGTAGTAGTGATTATCAATGGCGCGGATGAGGTGAGCACACCAATTAATATCAACCTGACATGGAATATTCCCAGTGAACGCGAAGACAATACACCATTGTCCCTATCGGCGATAGGCGGATACAACATCTACTATGGCAGCAAACAAGGCCAGTACATAAATACTGTTAGCATCGAGGATGGCAGTGCCGAAAGTTATACCTTCACTGACCTGCCTACCGGTACCTATTATTTCGTCGTTACAACCTACGACACAGACGGCCGCGAGAGCATGTATTCAACTGAAATTATTAAAACGATATGATAAAAAAATAAACACGGTAAGGCACAATAAACTCACCGCATGTTTAAAAGTATTAGATCGCTTAAAAATTGAGAATCTGATGCACCTAAGAAAATTAAAAAGAGAAGACTTCCTTTACCAACCATACTACTGTGAAGAAAACATCTGGCACCTTTGCCAGCACGAACAATTCAAAAACAGCCATGTCATAGTCATCGCTAGTAAAGGCGATTCATTTCCTATGCTTAATCAGCGTGATATGGAGAACCACTTAACACCCGTTCTTTGGGACTATCATGTCATCTTGCTAGCAGAGGAAGATACAAAACAGATATTAGATTTTGATACTAGCCTGCCATTTAATAATGATATCGAAACATATTTTTCCAATTCATTTATAGATAATGATTTACTGAATGCCGACGAAAAACCATTGTTAAGAGTGATGCCCGCGAGTGAATATGTCATGAGTTTTTCTTCTGATCGACGCCATATGAAAACGGAGTCAGGCTGGATTGCGCCGCCACCAGTATGGCCACTGATTGGAAATTCTGTACATAATTTGCCAGATTTTCTTGATATGTCTAATAATGATATCGGTGATGTACTCACCATTGATGAAATGCTGGAGCGGTTTACATAAGATTAATTTTGGTATGACAAGCTACTACTGTATAAAAAAAAGAAATGTTGAAAGAGGCTCACAAAAAGTTGATGAATTGTGAGCCTCTGTCGTTGAATTATTATTACCTCAAGTTATCTATGTATTCAGATATGTCGGTAGGTACTAGCGAGGCATTCCAGCTGACAGCGCTATGTTTTAATACTCGTTTCTCCCATTTTTTTATACGTGAACGATAAACTTGCGGGTCTGTATTATCTTCATTTAATTTAATGACATTCATTGCGGCAAGATTCATGTTGGTAAACTCATCTTTATTGAAGCTACGTTTAATGCCGGGTTTTAATTCCTCTTTCATATCACTAAAGATGAACATGATTTGTGTGCCTGCCTGAGTGCTTTTTAAATAGCCGCTACATAACATCATGGCACCACTGATATCAGTGAATTTTGCGCGAGTTTCTTCTTTTGCAAAATCATCCATAAGGCCGGCAAATTCCATCCTTTGTTTATTGGCCTGTGAAGGTCGATAGTCGAGTGTTAATTTGCCTTTCAGGTTTTCCTCGTCATAACTGTTACTGTCTATGGCAATTAAAAAAAGGCTATCGCCAGGTACCAGCTTGGGAATGACGCCGGCTTTGATAATGCTAACCATATTTTCTTTTTCATCAGCATAGGTTCCTGAAATATCAGCAAGCGCACATATTGCAGTTTCATATTGTTTGTTGTCGCTGCACGACGTAAGCAAAATAGCCGCCGCACATAGGCCGATGGTCTGTAATTTTTGTTTAATTTTCATTGTCATGATCCTTTGTGATTCAAATTATGCTTTGCTTATAAATAATTCACCGATCTTGGTCGGAATAATGATGTAGGCATCATAAAGATGAATAAAGGTTTTCATAACAGTGCTAATTAAGTGAGCGATCATGGCGATCAAATAACCAACTAGAACAATAACTAGAATCAGCAGCTTGTTTAGAACATGCTGGCTACTTTCTATTAACATTTCCAAAGGCACTGCAACCATTGCCAGTATCCAGGGTAATACAAAGCCCAGAGTAGCCTGTCCAATAATGGTTATCTGAGAACCTTCAGCAGTTGCTGTGGTGGCGGTTTTACCTGCTAATGCCTGTGTTGTTGCAGCATTGGTTTCTGCTATGTGATCACGCAGTATCGCTAGTGCAGCTTCAACAGACGCAAGAAAAAATAAACCAAGTAATGCCGCGTACAACAAAATGCGTCGTTTACTGAGGGTCATTGTCGCGATTTGAGGAAATATATTGGTGATACCCAAGGCTTCCATCAGGAAAATACCCAGGACAACTTCAAGCATGACAATGACCAGGGCAGAAACATCAGATACCTGCAGTCCAAGTACACGAGTACCCGCTGGTACCAGCTCTGACATAGGTAATGCAATCAGGTTGAAGTTAATAAAGGCACCAAAGCCTGCAATGACAATCACCAGCGTTGAGAAGATGAATAATTTGGTGGCTTTGGATGACAGCATGTCGATGGAATCTGCACCGCCATTTCTGACGCTTTCGTATTCCTTCATATACTTTTCGATTTTACTGGTGGTTTCGAGCACCAGTGATATTTTGGTATCAACAACTGCCATGGCTTTTAAAATTTTATTCCATATTGGCGCTAACCCACTGAGTATTTTATGTCGTTGCGAGGCTGTTTTACGCATTTCAGCCAAAGCCAATTTTTCGCCGTCGATTGCGGATTTGTGGAGTTCCTTGAGCATTTTTTCAATAACGCGATCTCCAGAAGCTGTACCAGTAATGCCGGCAATAGCTGTAACTGCATCATTCCAGCCTGGTGCTTCAGGAACTGCCTGACCGCATTCCTTAAAATCAGCATCAATAATGGCAATGTTCTCATCAAGTTTGAGATGTAGAGCAGGGTAGTCTGCCAGATGTTTGGTGTAGCTGGCCTCTACACGTTTAAACTCCTGGGCGATCTTTTGTTCGCTATCGGCAATGCTGGACTCAAGTAGAACTTTTTTGCTCTTCTCCCTCATCTTCTCGACAAGTGAATTGATCCAGGTTGATATTTTATTGAGACCACCAGCAATGCCATCGTCCAGACTTTGTAATGCCATGTGCAAGGGCGTGCGAGCCAGGTAAAGAAATACCATGCTCGCTGCAACCAGTGTGGCTATGGAGAGAAAAGGCATCTCAGGCCAAATGTATAGATTGCTCATTGGAAACTCCTAAATAGTTATAATTGTTGTAGTGTTTAGGTATCATTTATAAGGCGGGTGCTACGGATATATCAGGGGTTGATATTGATATTCATTTCTATACGCAGGTCTTAAGTATATAGCCCTAAATCAATAAAGAGCAATGTAAAAACCGGTATTAATTATGAGTATATTTAGGTATTTGTGTAAATTATCGACGGACTGAGTCACAGTAAGTGCTAAATAATTATATAAGTATTTTATGAAATAAGGTTTTGAGCGGTATGGTTTTTCTACTCACGCCAAAGATAAGTGACACAAGCAATAAGTTATAGTGTTGATTTTGTGAATTTAATAAATTACAACTACTTCTTATCATGCTCCAGAATAATGTGGCTTTCTGTAAGAATAAAATCAAGAAATGTACGCGCCACTAAAGATAGTTTCCTTCCTTTCAAATGCACGGCAAACCAGCGCCGTTTAACCGGAAAACCTTCTACATCCAGTACTACTAGTTTTTTTGCTGCCAGTTCAAGCCGTAAACTGTGTAATGACAACATGGCCAGACCCAGTCCAGCCATAACGCCTTGCTTAATCGCTTCGCTACTACCCAGTTCCATATAAGGTTCCAGCTTCAGGCTCTTCTCTTCCAGTAAGCGGTCAAAAACCAGTCGCGTACCGGAGCCCTGCTCTCGCATAAGAAAACGTTCGCCAACAATCTCATCAAGATTGATTTGCTTTGTATTTGCAAGTGGATGATCGGGGTGAGCGGCTACGACAAGAATATTTTCCAGAAAAGGGTAGGTTTCCAGATGATCATCTTCAGGAATTTGCCCCATAACAACGAAATCATCTTCATTATTATGTAGGCGCTGCATCACCTTGGCACGATTGGTGAAGACCAGTTTGGGTTCGACGTCTGGGTATTTTGTCAAAAACATACCAAGCAGATGTGGCATGAAATATTTGGAGGTGGTGACCACGGCAAGTTGTAGCGGACCTTTGACTTCGCCCTTCAGGGTCTCAACTGAATTCTTTAATTCTGACACCCTCGCAAGTATATCGCAGGACGCCTGATACATCGTTTTGCCCGCTACCGTGGGAAAAATTTTCTTGCCGACGTGCTCAAACAGAGGCAAGCCTACCTGCTCTTCTAGTCGTTTTAACTGAATAGAAACAGCAGGTTGTGTTAAATGCATCTCTTCCGCCGCACGTGTGTAACTGGCGTGTCTTGAGACGGCTTCAAATAGTTTTAACTGTTGCAGGGTAAAGTGCATAGTTCAGCATATCATAAACATTTGTATATGTATTTTATAACTAAGATTAATTTTTATTAATGATTGTTCGGGATTATAGTTCTTCCACGCTGATTAAAGGCGAGCCCCGGGAACGAGAGCCGGATCAATAAAACAACTATTTGGAAGGAGAGTTTACTTCTCCAGCCAAATTAAATGCAAACGAGAGGACGCTAGCAATGGCTAAAACGTA